>OMAK01000601.1_pt1 | contig 18412 bp, 10 predicted proteins | sample 1644681 | NCBI WGS metagenome assembly OMAK01 (sample SAMEA103958133, study PRJEB25191) | human gut metagenome | biome: human-associated habitat [ENVO:00009003]; feature: intestine environment [ENVO:2100002]; material: feces | place: Germany | collected 2013/2015 | reverse complement strand
CCATACGGCACAGAATACACCAGTCAATACTTAATACTCAATACCTAACACTTAATACTTAATATTATTTTTATCATTATGAAGAAACAAATTATAACTCTGATGTGTGCAACTGCTCTTTTAAGCAGTTGCCACATCTACAAATCATACGACAGACCCGAAGATATTACGGCTGCCGGACTGTATCGCGACACGACAGCTGTGAACGATACACTGGCAGCGGATACTGCAAACTTCGGTAACCTGCCTTGGAGGGAAGTATTTACCGACCCTCAGTTACAAGCGCTCATCGAACAAGCACTTGCCAATAATCCTGATTTGCGCAGCGCCGCTCTGAACGTGAAGAAGGCAGAGGCTGCTCTTATGTCTGCACGCCTGGCTTATGCTCCCACGCTTGCATTGTCTCCGCAAGGAACCGTAAGCAGCTGGGATAAGGGAAAAGCTACGCAAACTTATTCGCTTCCTGTTACAGCAAGCTGGCAAATTGATCTGTTCGGTCAGATACTGAACCCGAAACGTGGTGCACAGGTGTCTCTGAAACAGACACAGTTCTATGAACAAGCGGTGCAAACTCAGGTAATCGCCAATGTGGCCAATATGTACTACACATTGTTGATGCTCGACCGCCAGTTGCAGATAACAGAATCTACAGCCGATATCCTGAAAAAGAATGTGGAAACCGTAGAGGCTATGAAGGATGCAGGCATATACAATACGACTTCTGCCGGAGTAGAACAAACCCGTGCAGCTTACGCACAGGTGCTGGCATCTCTGCCGGGCATGCGCCAAAGCATTCGTGAAACAGAAAATGCTCTTTGCCTGATGTTGAATCAACCGGCACAGGAAATAGAACGGGGTGTATTGGAAAACCAGCAATTACCGACAGAATTTTCAGCCGGTATTCCTTTGCAACTATTGTCTAACCGCCCCGATGTAAAGGCTGCCGAGATGTCTCTTGCTGCAAGTTATTACGATACTAACAGCGCACGTGCAGCTTTCTATCCGCAGATTACATTGAGCGGTTCGGCAGGATGGACTAACAGTGCAGGTTCTGCAATTATGAATCCGGGCAAGTTACTGGCTTCCGCCATAGGATCGTTGACACAACCGCTATTCTATCGCGGTGCTAATATCGCCCGTCTGAAACAGGCCAAAGCACAGGAGGAGCAATCCAAAATCCAGTTCCAGACCACTTTGCTGAAAGCTGGAAACGAAGTGAGCAACGCCTTATATCAATATCAGATGACTTCCGAAAAGGCTGTTTCTCGTGAGATCCAGGTAAATTCTGCCCGTAAAGCTGCGGAAGATACAAAAGAATTGTTTAACTTAGGCACGTCAACGTATCTGGAAGTTCTGTCTGCTGAGCAATCTTACCTCAGTGCACAAACCTCCGAGGTATCCGACACTTTCGACCGTATGCAAGCTGTTATCAGCCTGTACCAGGCGCTCGGAGGAGGCAGAAATAAATAATGAACAATGAAAGAATGAAAAAATGAAAGTCAGCCGCGGGTATTGCCTTTTCATTCTTTCATTTTTTCATTCCTTAATTTAAATATTATGATAAGTCCATTAGCATTTGTAGATCCTGCCGCAAAGCTCGGCAAGAATGTAACGGTTCAGCCTTTTGCATATATCGAAGGCGATGTAGAGATTGGAGATGACTGTATTATCATGTCCGGTGCGCGTATCCTCGACGGTACACGCTTAGGGCAAAAGAACAAAGTGCATCATGGCGCCGTACTCGGTACCACCCCACAAGATTTCCATTATACGGGTGAGAAGAGTTTGCTGATCATCGGCGATGAGAATGACATTCGCGAAAACGTAGTTGTAAGCCGTGCTACACATGAAGGAGATGCCACACGTATCGGCAGCGAGAACTTCCTGATGGATGGTGTACACCTTTGCCATGATGTGCAGATAGGTAACCACTGCGTACTGGGACTTAAGACTATCATAGCCGGTGACTGTCGTATCAGTGACTTTACCATTCTGAGCAGTAACGTCATTTTGCAACAACAATGCCACATCGGAAGCTGGGTATTGATCCAGTCAGGATGCCGCATTGCGAAAGACGTTCCTCCTTATGTTATTATGAATGGTAATCCGGCAGGTTATCATGGCATTAATGCTGTTGTGCTACAGCACAAGCACCAGGTAACGGACCGTATTCTGCGTCATATTGTAAATGCTTACCGACTGATTTACCAAGGTAACTTCAGCATACAGGATGCTTTGCAAAAGATTGAGGACCAGGTGCCGATGAGTGATGAGATACATAATATCCTTAACTTCGTACGGGAGTCTAAAGGGATTGTGAAATAAACCTGTTCAGGAGTTAAAACACCATACTTGACTTCGAATTTATCGCCATTCTCACTTAAAAATACAAACAAAGACACTATCTTTGTCCTCCGTTTGAAGGCTGTTTGAACACTGTTCAACCGATGTTTGAAAAATCGTTGAACTCCGCGTAAGGCTGTCCGGACAACAAGACATATTATAAAGACATATTTTGAAGCATTAGCTATTATTTCGCGTTCTACTAAAAGCGTAGGAAACTTTTAATTGGTATAAGAACAACCGAAGATAATAGGTAAGGGATTCCGTATAGGAATGGACTTATATCCTATCTAATTATAGATAATGCTCATAACCCGGATAGGGTGTGAGCACTTATTAGATAGGAGAGGTTCCATTCCTACGCTACCTCGTAGAACGCAATAAGAAGGCTCGCACCCTTCTTTATTGCGTGACAGTGATTGTATAGTGATGCTTGTAACCATAAAAAGCTATCAATCACTATGACGCACTTACATGCCCTTCTTGAAAGATTCCGCACGCTCTCTTTCTCCGAACGTGACAAAGGCACACGCTTTGAACGCCTGATGCAGTCCTATCTGCAGACCGACCCAATGTATGCACCCTTGTTCAGCCACGTGTGGCTGTGGGAAGAGTTCCCCTCGCGTGCCGACTTTGGCGGCAAAGATACGGGCATAGACCTTGTGGCGGAGACACATGACGGCGGCTACTGGGCCATTCAGTGCAAGTGCTATCGCCGGGGCGCACGGATAGACAAGCCTGCGGTAGATACCTTTCTTTCCACTTCCAACAAAACATTCCTGAACGAAGCCGGTGAGACGGCATGCTTCACCCATCGCCTTTGGATAGACACTACCGAGGGTGGCTTCAACAGCGAAGCCTTGAAAACCATTCAGAACCAGCAGCCACCGGTCAGCCGTATCGGTCTGTTGCAATTGGAGCAAGCACCCGTGGACTGGCAGAAAATGGAAGTAGGACTTGCCGGTGGCGAGGCGCAGACACGGAAGAAGCAGCCGCGCGACCATCAGAAGCAAGCCATAGAAACAGCCCACACCTATTTCCTCACCCGCGACCGCGGCAAGCTGATAATGGCTTGCGGCACCGGAAAAACCTATACCTCGCTCTGCATAGCCGAACGCGAAACATCGGGCAGGGGGCTTGTGCTTTTTCTTGTTCCCTCCATTGCCTTGCTGGGGCAGACCTTGAGGGAATGGACGGCAGACGCATCCGAGGCGATACAAGCCGTATGTATTTGTTCGGATGCAGAAGTGACCAAAGTGAAGCGAAAGAAAGAGGAAGATGCCGATGGCTTCACCGTGGAAGACCTTGCTCTGCCTGCTTCCACTTTCGTGCCTTCCATTGTGAGCCAGCTTCGGCGGTTGCACGGTCGGGGAGAGGGAATGACGGTGGTGTTCAGCACCTACCAGTCCATCGGAGTGGTGGCCGAGGCGCAGCGGCAGATAGGTGCGGAAGCGGAGTTCGACCTCATAGTCTGCGATGAGGCTCACCGCACCACGGGCGTCACGCTGAAAGATGCCGAAGAGTCTGCCTTTGTACGGGTACACGACAGTCGGTTTCTGTGTGCCAAGAAGCGGCTCTATATGACTGCCACCCCGCGCCTCTACTCCGATACGGCGCAAAGCAAGGCACGCGAGAGCGAGGCGACGCTTTGTTCCATGGACGACGCGGCTCTCTTTGGCGATGAAATCTATCGCATTGGCTTTGGTGAAGCGGTGGAGAAGCAGTTGCTTGCCGACTACAAGGTATTGGTGCTCACGTTGGGCGAAGACCAGGTGACCCCTGCTCTGCAAGCGGCTCTTGCCAATCATGAACTGGAGATAAAGACCGATGATGCCGCCAAGCTGATAGGTTGCATCAATGCCCTTTCCAAGAAGACCCTGTTGGACAGTAAGCTGTTGAAGGAAACCGATCCCGCCCCGATGCGTCGCGCCGTGGCATTCTGCCAGAGCATCAAGATTTCCAAGCAGACGGTGACGGAACTGAACGGTTGCCGCGAGAGCTACTATGATACGCTGAGCGAGGAAGAACGCAGCGAGATAGTGAGCGTGGAAGCCGACCATGTGGACGGCACCATGAACGCTTCCATCCGCGACCGCAAACTCTCGTGGCTGAAAAGCACTCCTGCCGACGGACGCGAATGCCGCATACTGTGCAACGTGCGTTGCCTCTCCGAAGGGGTGGACGTACCAAGCCTGGATGCCGTGCTTTTCCTTTCTGCCCGAAACAGCCAGGTAGATGTGGTGCAAAGCGTGGGGCGCGTAATGCGCACCTCGCCCGGCAAGAAGTACGGCTACATCATCATTCCCGTAGTGATTCCGGCCGACGTGAAGCCCGAAGAGGCATTGGGCGACAACGAACGTTTTCGGGTGGTATGGACGGTGCTCAACGCTTTGCGGGCGCACGACGACCGCTTCAATGCCACCGTCAACAAGATAGAACTGAACCGCCGGAAACCGGACAATATCCTAGTGGGTGGCACGGCCTTTGGCAGTGGAGAAAACGGTGCGGAAACAATAGATGCCACTTCCGGTGAAACCTCGTATGGAGGAAACGCAGCGGCGGCCGTGGCACAACAGTTGCAGCTCAAGTTTGAACAGCTCAGCACGGTGATTTATGCCCGCATGGTGCAGAAGGTGGGGAACAAACGCTATTGGGAACAGTGGGCGCAGGACATCGCCAAGATTTACGAACAGCACAAACGGCAGATTGCGGCTTTGGTGGATGTCGGTGGTATCCACGCCGAAGCATTCGGGGCTTTCCTTGCCGGACTGCGGAAGAACCTGAACCCGCAAGTGGACAAGGCGCAAGCGGTGGACATGCTGGCACAGCACATCATCACCCGCCCGGTGTTCGAGGCTCTTTTCGAGAACTATTCGTTTGTGAAGAACAACCCCATTTCGCAATCCATGCAACGGATGCTCGACTTGCTGAACGAGGAGATGGACCCGTCGGATAACGAGAAACTGGAACGTTTCTACAAGAGTGTGCGCCAGCGTGCCGAAGGGGTGGACAATGCCGAGGGTAAACAAAAGATTATCATTGAGCTTTATGACAAGTTCTTCCGCACCGCCTTGCCTAAGACGGTGGAACAACTGGGTATTGTCTATACGCCCGTAGAGGTGGTGGACTTCATAGTGCGCAGCGTGTCCGAGGTGCTCGTCAAGGAGTTCGGCCGTTCCATCAGCGATGAAAATGTGAATGTAATAGATCCCTTTACAGGCACAGGTACTTTCATTGTGCGCCTGCTGCAAAGCGGACTGATAAAGCCGCAGGATTTGGAGCGGAAGTACCTGTGCGAGATACATGCCAACGAGATTGTACTCTTGGCCTACTACATTGCCAGCATCAATATAGAGAATGCGTTCCACGATTTGAGCAAAGCGGGAAACTATACATCGTTTCCGGGGATTTGCTTGACGGACACGTTTCAGATAGGGGAGGAGGAGTTAACGAAAACATTGCCCGACGAGACCTTCAGGAAGAACTATGATCAACTGAACAATCAAAAAAACACCCCCATTCAAGTAGTGATAGGCAACCCGCCGTACAGTGTGGGGCAGAAGTCGGCAAACGACAATGCGCAGAACTTGAAGTATGCCAAGCTGGAAAAGCGGATAGAGGAGAAATATGTGGCGAGCAGCACTGCAACGAATAATAAAGCTGTTTACGACAGTTATATCAAGGCTTTTCGCTATGCCACGGACAAGCTTGACCGTGATTTTGGCGGTGTGATAGGCTTCGTTACCAACGGGGCTTGGATAGACAGCAATGGACTTGACGGTTTCCGTAAGTGCATAGAGGAGGAATTTTCGGCTATCTATGTGTTCAATCTTCGGGGAAACCAGCGGACAAGCGGAGAGTTGTCACGAAAAGAAGGTGGAAAGATATTCGGAAGCGGTAGCCGCACTCCGGTAGCCATCACCATTTTAGTGAAGCACCCCGGACAGAAAGAAAAAGCCACCATTCATTATTATGATATAGGTGACTATCTGAGTCGTGAAGAAAAGCTGAAAATCATTCGTGATTTTGGCAACATAGGCAGATTGCCTTCACGCATACTTACACCAAACGAACATGGTGATTGGATTAACCAACGGAATGATGCTTTTGGTACGTGGATTCCTATCGAGCCGGAAAAGAAGTTTGATAAGAATACACAAAGTTGGTTTAACGCTTATGCAATAGGTGTTGCCACTAACCGTGATATATGGGTGTATGGCTTTTCAAAACAGAAAGTAGCCGATAATATGAAACGGATGATTGGCTTTTATAATCAACAAAGAACGGATTTATTGAATGAAGTTATTAGTGAATTGGAGGATGCAACTTCAAAGATTAGTTGGACGAGGGCATTAAAAAGAGATGCGTTAAGGAATATACAGCATTCTTTTGATATAGAAAGATTGCAAGTTGGGGTATATCGCCCATTTTGCAAGTCTAATCTTTATTATGATAAACCGTTTATAGAAAGTCCCGGTTTGTGGTCGCAATTTTTCCCCACCCCCACCCACCAAAACTTAGTCATCTGCGTATCCGGGGTAGGAGCAAGCAAAGATTTTTCTGTATTGATAACCAATTGTATCCCTGATTTGCAATTGATGTTTAACGGTCAGTGCTTCCCCCTCTACTACTACGAAGAGAACACCGCCGCCCAGTTCTCCCTTTTCGACAGCAACGACCGTAGCGACCGTTATATCCGCCACGATGCCGTCAGCAACTTCATCTTGAAGCAAGCCCGTAACCTCTACGGTGGCAGGGTGACGAAAGAAGACATTTTCTATTACGTCTATGGCTTTCTTCATAGTCCCGAATACCGCAAGGCATTTAGTGCCGACCTCAAGAAGATGCTTCCCCGCATCCCTTTGGTGGAGAAGCCCGCCGACTTCTGGTCTTTCTGTAAAGCGGGCAGGGACTTGGCGGACTTGCACCTTAATTACGAAACCATTGAACCCGCCAGACAGGTAGTCGTCAACTATTGCGCCTACGAGGAGATCAGCTACCGGGTGGAGAAAATGCGTTTCGTCAGCAAAGGAGACAAGACCGCCATTCAGTACAATCGCGGCATTGTGATAGAGAATATTCCGCTTGAAGCCTATGATTATGTGGTGAACGGCAAGAGTGCCATTGAATGGCTGATGGAACGCTATCAACTGAAGACCGACACCGCCAGCGGCATCACCAACGACCCCAACGACTGGGGCGCGGAACACAACAACGAGAAGTACATCTTCAACCTCCTGTTGCGTATCATCAACCTCAGCGTGCAGACGGTGGAGATAGTGAAGGCATTACCTAAGCTGAATTTCTGAGAGAGAGGATAGTTGTAAGTATTCTTGCTACCAAAGCGCAACCTTTCCCATCGCTCCCAAATCAAGAGTTGCGGTTGCTACACCCAATGCCTTGAATACACGGCTCATGGATGCAAGCGTTATGCTCTTTCCTTTCTCCAACCGGGATATTTGCGCACGTTGAACGCCTATTTTCTCTCCTAATTGCTCTTGAGTAAGGTTTTGCGCCAATCTTGCCTTTCGTATGGCTTCACCAACGAAATAAGCATCCACTTCTTCCTTTAAACGGGTTTCCATATCGTCACGTTCAACTGTCCCAGGCTTTCCCCATGCCCGGTCAAGATGTTCGCTTAACGGAGTGATTCTTACTTGTGCCATATTCCTATCATTTATATTTATCATTAAAATATTCCTTTCTCAACGATTCCGCTTTTGCAATCTCCTTTTGGGGCGTTTTTTGCGTTTTTTTGATTATCCCGTGTGTGGCGATTATCAAAGTTTCCGTTTCAGTGTCCCAAAAGGCAAACATACGGTAGATGTTACCATTGAACAAGGTACGGAACTCCCAAATATCAGTATCATCAAGTTTTTTGAATAGTTCCTTATCCAATACACCTTGTTCTACTTTGTGGATATTATAGACTACCTTTTGATAGACTTTATATGGCAATGAGTACAAAAACTCATCAGCTTCCGGCATAAAACCCACTTTTATATTTCTGTCAATGTTCATCGGTTGATGATTTATAGTGCAAAGATAATGACTTGTTTCCAAAACATGAAACATTCGCAGCTTTATTTATTGTCGATATTGAATATCTAAATAATCTTTACGATGAGTATCAGAATGATGTTGAAACGAAAGAGGTAATCAAGCAGCCTTTAAACGAACTTCAAAGAGCCTATCAACTACCTATGAGTTGCCTGACTACCTATAAGTAGTTGACTCATTACTACTAAGTAGTTTTCATGCCTGCTGCGGGCATCCACACCATAAAGATAGAGGGCACTTGACGTTTTCTTATATCACTGGCATATAAATCGAGATTTATATCTAAATTTGCACCACCTTACCCATTCAATTATGAGAAAGAAGAAGAAAAAACAAACGAATAGCAAGAAACAACTGACGCTCCTGATTATCCTGATCATATGCGGCATCGTCACCACTTATCAAACAACGAACTCTAAAGAAAAGGCTACTGGTACTGAACAAATAGAAACCATCGTTCAGAATCTTCCCCTGAATTCTGATATATACATCAAGCAAACCACTGCACCCGCTACCCCCGAAATATTGTTGCAACGCACCGGATACCTCGTATCCTATAACTCCAACACCCGCATAGCCAACTGGGTAGCCTGGAAACTGACTCCCGAACGTTTAAAGGAAAATACCGAGCGAATCAATAACTTCCGTCCTGACCCTGACCTGCCTAAAAGTAAAGCCGTCACCACACAAGACTATAAAGGTAGTGGTTGGGACCGTGGACATCTTTGTCCCGCAGGAGACAACAAATGGAGCCGCCAAGCCATGATAGAAAGTTTCTACATGACCAACATCTGCCCCCAGCACCACAATCTAAACCGAGGCGACTGGAACGAACTGGAACAAAAATGCCGCAAGTGGGTGAAAAAAGACAGTTGCCTTTACATTGTAGCCGGCCCTATCTTCTATGACCGGAAGCCACAGACCATAGGTGAGCATAAAGTGGCCGTGCCGGACGCTTTCTTTAAAGTGATACTTTCTCTGCACAAAAGGCCGAAAGCTATCGGCTTTATCTATAAAAATAATGAAGGGAATAATCCACTGGACTCTTATGTAAACACTGTGGATGAAGTGGAGCGGATCACAGGGATAGACTTCTTCCCCGCCCTTCCCGATGATATAGAAAAGGCGGTAGAAGCAAGCTATAATTTGAAAGACTGGAAATAGTTACTTAAAATTCAATGTACCGAAGAATTCGGGACAGTGGAAATTAGGCTTTTCCAGATTAATGGGATTCCATGAGAGGAAATGAGGCGTTTGCAACTTATCTCCGCATTTGTAGAAATTGGCACGAACCGTCTTTCCGTCAAGACTGGTGATTTGATGTTTGAAGAAAGCAGAATAAGGAATGACTAATGCCAATTCCCAGTTGCACGCTCCTACCCGTTCTTCAAAAGATTCGCGTCCCAGAGAAGACCAACGCTGCACCTTATCCATTACTTCTTGCGGAGCATGTTCACGATTGCTACGTCCGCCACCTGCACCGATCAGCAAAGTTCCCACGCAGTTACACTCTACATTATAATAAATTCCATCTCCCGCAGGAACTGAAAAGAATTCTACGCAAGCATCTTCCCATACAGCACCGTTATCTCCCGTTGCTACAGCACGCACACTAGCTTCCTTTACTTTATAATGAATCAAAATCGCATCATCTGTATGGGCAATACGGAATTGTACTTCCGGCTGATAAGGAAACGCTTTCCAGTTCACCGTATTGATCGACTGAAAATCCACCTTTTCTTTGTCCAGCAAGGCAGGAACATTCTCCACCGCCACATTAGCCAGACTCACTTTCTTTACATTCAACTCTTTCATTTCTTTCTTTTGGGGGTTAGTTGCAGACAAGGGATAAAAACAGAGCAGAGATAAAAACAAGACTGCTGATTTCAACACCAAGTATGCAAGGGTTCTTTTACTCATATTTTGATTGTGTTAAGGAGTTACGGGCTACGAGCTACAAGCTACGAGTGGCTACGCTCATATTCCGAAAGGTACTTGTAGCTTGTAGCTCGTAACTCGTAACTATTATACCAATGACTCCTTTATAAACTCCTTCATCTCCGGTGTATGTTCCTCGGCACTCTGAAGCAATTTGAACTGCGCTTTTGTACGCACAAGGTTGTGTTCCGGATATTTAATCTTATAATAAGTATCACCATTAATATAATCTGCCAGAAAACGAACACACTGCATGTAGGGGAACAACGCAGCGGCATACGGCAAGTTCTCAATCTCTATCGGAAGCAAAAAGACTTTAGCAGACTCCAGATAGCCTTTTGCAAACGCCTTAAAGATTGCCATATTGAAGTTCACGTTATTCAGGTCTTTATCATCCTCAGCGCCCGTATTGGCTGCTGAACGAAGAAAGTCTCCAAAATCAGAAAAGATAAAATTGGGCATTACGGTATCGAGATCAATCACGCAAAGCACCTTCCCTTCTTCATCGAACATCATATTGTTCACCTTCGTATCGCAGTGGCATACACGTTTAGGCAATTTACCCTCACGATACAAACGTTCACCTTTACACATTTCGTCCGCACGCTTTTCAATCTCATCCAGATAATATTGCACTTCTTTCACCCGACCTGCCGCATCCGCAGCCACGGCATCCCGAAGCTGTTTCAGACGAAACTCCATATTATGGAAGTCAGGAATCGTCTCTCCCAACGTATCCGGAATATCCGCAAGCATCGCCTGGAAATTGCCAAAAGCAACACCGGCATAATAAGAATATTCCGCATCCACCGTTTCATAAGTCTTTGCATTGGGAATGAAAGTCATGATGCGCCAATAGTTTTCGCCATCGTACCAATACGTTTTTCCCGTATCGGCAGGAATAAAAGAAAGCACCTTGCGGTCGATATCATCCGCTCCCTGTTCCGTAAGTTTCTTGCGGATATGCCGGGTAACGGCTTCAATGTTTGTCTGCAACATCTCCACATTCTGGAAGATAGCATGATTGATACGTTGCAATACATAGTCGGGCGCGTCGGCTTCCAGAGTAGTCACTTTGTACGTGTCATTGATCAGTCCGCTGCCCAAAGGCTGGATTTCGTTAACTGTACCCTTCGTATTGAAATGGGATACAATGGATTGGAGGTTATTCATGATATTTTATAATAGATTTAAAATTGGTATGCAAATATACGCCTTCCGAATGAAAGCAAAAGTCAAAATTCGTCCGACAAACGCCCAAAAATATACATTTCGACAGACATAACCATAAAAAACAGCCAATAAACATTCCCCCTTTGAGCAAAACGCCTTATATTTGTGTTTGGAACCTTAAAATACCGGAGGAAAAGTGCAAAAGTTTATCAGAACGCTGTTTCTTGTTTTAGTAAGCATAGTTACGGCAAACGTACACAGCCAGAATATCACTTTCAATCATCTGACCACCGACGACGGCCTATCTCAGTTTAGTGTCAACAGTTTGTATATTGATGAAAATGGTATCTTATGGATTGGTACGCGCGAAGGTTTGAACCGCTACAACGGAAACGATATACAGACTTACAAACTGAACAAAAACGATCCCTACAGCCTTTTCTGCAACACCGTGCTCCGCATGGCAGGCGACCAGAACGGGAAAATCTACCTGCTCTGTACCGAAGGGGTTGCCCAGTTCGACCTGACTACCCAACGCTTCACCACCCTCCTGCAAGGAAATATCAATAGCATATATTATAAAAACGGCCTTTTCATCGGAAAAAAGAACGAAATATACCGCTACAATGAGCAAACCGATAACTTTGATCTTTACTACCAGATGGCAGGAGAAAACATCGAAATATCCTGCATGTTCGAAGATAAAGGACACATGTGGATAGGAACCACCAGCGAAGGTGTGTTCAATCTGAAAATAGACGAACATCTGCTAACCCACCCCATCGAGAAAGGAAATATCACCAGTATTTACCAGGACAATGCAGGTGAACTGTGGATCGGAAGCTGGGAAAAGGGACTCTTCCGGGTGAAAACAGACGGAAGCATCGAGAACCTGCGAAACGACCCGAAGAACCCGCACAGCATATCTTCCGATTTCGTGAGAGCCTGCTGTGAGGATAATCTTGGCAATATCTGGATAGGAACCTTCAACGGTCTGAACCGGTACAACAAAACAACAGGACTTTTCCAGAACCATACCTCCAACGAGATGCAGAATGAAGGACTTACACACTCGTCCATCTGGTGCATCGTAAAAGATAATCAGGGTACCTTATGGCTGGGTACTTACTTCGGCGGTGTCAATTACTTCAACCCCGAATACGAAATCTATACCCGGTACAAAGCTTCCATCCATGAAGAAGAAGGACTAAGCAGCCCCGTAGTCGGACGCACCATCGAAGATAAGAACGGAAATCTGTGGATTGGCACGGAGGGAGGCGGACTGAACTTCTACAACCGCCGGACACGTGAGTTCAAGTGGTATCTTGCCGGACAGGGAGGCAACAGCATCTCCCACAGCAATGTGAAAGCCCTTTACTATGATCCCGCAAAGGAAATCATCTGGATAGGAACCCATCTTGGCGGACTAAACAAACTGGATATCCGCACAGGCGCATTCACGCATTATCTGATGGAAGAAGGGAATCCGGAAACTCTTCCGTCCAATATAGTTCGCGACATAACCCCCTACCAGGACCAATTGATTGTTGCTACCCAAAACGGTGTATGCCTGTTCAATCCTCAGACCGGGAAATGCCAACAGCTCTTTAAAGATAGCAAAGAAGGGCGTAAGATAGCTATGGTTGCAGATGTACAGGTAGATAATAACGGCACGCTCTGGATTGCCGCCACAGGCGAAGGTATCTTCTCCTACCGCTTCGATACCAACAAGTTGACCAATTACCGTCACGACGGGACGCAAGCGCACAGCCTCAGCAACAATAATGTGAACAACATTATGCAGGACAGCAAGGGTAACTTGTGGTTCTCCACTTCAGGAAGCGGCCTCGACCTGTACCGTCCCGCTACCAACGATTTCGAAAACTTCGACAAGGGCAAGAACGGACTTGTCAGCGATTGCATCTACGATACACAAGAATCCCCCGTCAGCGGTAAACTGATACTGATTACCAATCAGGGCTTCTCCATCTTCGATCAGAAAGCGGAAAAGTTCCAGAACTACAGCGTGGAGAACGGTTTTCCACTGACAGCTGTCAATGAAAACGCGCTTTGCGTGACACGCGACGGAGAAATCTTCCTTGGCGGTACGCAAGGTATGCTCTCATTCAATGAACTGGAACTTAATTTCACCCCGAAGCCTTATAAGATCATCCTTTCCCGCCTCATTGTAAACGGTTCCGAAGTAAAAGTGAGCGATGAAACGGGCATTTTGACGCAATCCCTATGCCATACGCAGGAAATCACCCTGAATGCCAATCAGACAATGTTCAGCATCGAGTTTGCCACTTCCAATTACGTGGCTGCCAATAAGGATGAAATCATCTACAAGCTGGAAGGCTTCTCCGACGACTGGAACAGCACACGTGGCCAACCTGTCATCACCTACACAAACCTGAACGCCGGAACATACAATCTGCTGATTAAGCCTAAAGGAAAGGAAGAGTCGCTTTGTCCGCAAGTACACCTGACAATTCATGTACTGCCACCTTATTATAAGACTCCACTCGCCTATCTTATTTATCTGATAGTGACCGGCATCCTTTTGTGGTATCTGGTGAAGACATACAAATCAAGAATCAAGCTGCGTGAATCGTTGAAGTACGAACAGAAGCATATACAAGACGTGGAAGCGCTGAACCAATCGAAATTACGCTTCTTCACCAACATCTCTCACGAGTTCCGCACACCGCTTACGCTCATCGTGTCGCAGGTGGAAACCCTGATGCAATTGCAAAACTTCACACCCACCATTTATAATAAGATACTGAGCATTTACCAGAACAGCATCCAGTTGCGCGAGCTCATCACCGAGCTCCTTGACTTCCGCAAACAGGAACAAGGACACATGAAGGTAAAAGTCAGCCCGCACAACATCGTGCATTTCCTTTATGAGAATTACCTCATCTTCATGGAATATGCAAGCAGCAAGCAGATCAATTTCAACTTCGAGAAAGACAGTGAAGGTCTGGAAGTGTGGTATGACCAGAAGCAAATGCAGAAGGTAATCAACAACCTGTTATCCAATGCCATCAAGCATACCCAAGCCGAAGATACCATCACACTCAGCATCACCACCGAAGGCAATGAAGCCGTAATTCGCGTGACTGATACAGGCAGCGGCATCGACGCCAAAGAAGTAGATAAGATATTCGACCGCTTCTATCAGACAGAGCAGATGGACAGTCTCACCACCGGCGTAGGTACCGGTATCGGTCTGGCTTTGACCAAAGGCATCGTCGAACTGCACCACGGCACCATCAAGGTAGAAAGCGAACTGGGCAAAGGTAGCAGCTTCATCGTCCGCCTCCGCTTGGGCAACGCCCACTTCAATGCCGAGGAAATCAGCAAGAAGAACGAAGACGTACAGCAAATAGAGCAACCGCAAACTTCCGAAATAGACGCTTCACTCAAAGCCGAACTGGAAGAAAATGCCCCGATTAAGCGTATGCCTGATGTCAAGATGGTTATCGTGGAAGACAACGCCTCCATTCGTGAGATGTTGGAAAACATCTTCCGCCCATTCTATCAGGTGCTGACAGCCGCAGACGGTGAAGAAGGTCTGGAGCTGATACAGAAGGAAATGCCGAATATTGTGGTAAGCGACGTCGTTATGCCCAAAATGTCCGGTACCGAACTCTGCAAACTGATTAAGAATGATTTCAATACCTGCCACATACCGGTAGTACTGCTTACCGCACGAACTGCCGTAGAGCAGAACATTGAAGGACTGCGCATCGGTGCGGACGATTACATCACCAAACCATTCAATACGAATCTGTTGATTTCGCGTTGTAACAACCTGGTAAATTCACGCATTCTTTTGCAGGAAAAGTTCAGTAAACAACCACAGGCTTATGCGCAGATGCTTGCCACCAACCCGATAGATAAGGAAATCCTGGACCGCGCCATCAGCATCATCGAAAAGAATCTGGATAATACGGAATTTAATGTCAACATCTTCGCCCGCGAAATGGCTATGGCACGCACCAACCTGTTCACCAAACTGAAAGCCATCACCGGACAAACACCGAATGACTTCATCCTGACCATCCGCCTGAAAAAAGGCGCCCTGATGTTGCGGAACAACCCGGAACTGAACATCACCGAGATATCGGACAAGATAGGTTTCAGCTCTTCGCGCTACTTCTCAAAGTGTTTCAAGGATGTATATCACGTCAGTCCGCTTGCCTACCGCAAAGGGGAAGACGCCGACAAAGAGGAGAAAAACGAGGAAGACGAAGAGGGCTGACGAACCGCTTAAATGTTCCACTCCGTTCCACCGAATTGAAACAAAAGATTCTCTCTTGAGAAACAAAACTTTCTTGCCTAAGGAACAAGAGTTTCTTACCTGAGAAACAAACGCTCCAATACAGTGGAACAGAAGTGTCACTACCATGAAACGGAATTGGCAATAGATTCGCCCTCATTACGGCATTGAACTTTGTACATTTTCGCCCTTCTCCTGTACTTCATTATACACATAATCCGGAGAAAGCCATTACCTTTGACCTCAGAAATAACAATCTAAAGTCAAAGAACTATGAAACAATTTTCCCCTTTATGGTCTCTCCTCCCGGGCGCAGCCCTGATAGCCGGATGCGGAAATCCATCGAAAAAAGAAGCCACCGACCACACCCGTCAGAAACCTAATGTAATATATCTGATTGCCGACGACCTGGGCATCGGTGACTTGAGTTGCTATGGCGCTACCAAGATAAGCACTCCCAACATCGACCGCCTTGCCGGACAAGGTGTACAGTTCACCAATGCCTATGCCACTTCCTCTACCAGTACTCCTTCCCGCTTCGGTCTGTTGACGGGCATGTATCCCTGGCGACAGGAAAATACGGGAATCGCTCCGGGTAACTCTGAACTGATTATCGACACAGCCTGTGTCACTATGGCCGATATGTTCAAGGCAGAAGGCTATGCCACCGGTGCCGTAGGCAAATGGCATCTGGGACTCGGCCCCAAAGGTGGTACGGACTTCAATCATCTGATAAAGCCTAATACCCAGGATATAGGCTTTGATTACGAATACATCATTCCCGCCACGGTTGACCGTGTACCTTGCGTATTCGTTGAAAACGGACATGTAGTAGGTTTAGATCCCAACGACCCCATTACCGTCAACTATAACCACAAAGTGGGTGACTGGCCTACCGGATTGGAGAATCCGGAATTTGTAAAGCTGAAACCCAGCCAAGGGCATAACAATACGATTGTGAATGGTATTCCCCGCATTGGTTGGATGACCGGTGGTAAATCTGCTCTTTGGGTGGATGAGGACATTGCAGATGTCATCACAGGCAAAGCAAAAGATTTTATTATCAAGCATAAAGACGAACCTTTCTTTATGTATTTTGCTACAAACGATGTACATGTTCCCCGTTTCCCGCACGACCGTTTTCGTGGAAAGAACCCGATGGGATTGCGTGGAGATGCCATCGTGCAGTTCGACTGGAGTGTAGGCCAGATCATGGAAACCCTTGATAAACTGGGACTGTCAGAAAATACGCTAATTATTCTATCCAGTGACAATGGTCCGGTTGTCGATGACGGCTATCAGGATCGTGCGGAAGAATTGCTGAACGGTCATAGTCCCGCAGGACCGTTGCGTGGTAATAAGTACAGTGCTTTTGAAGGGGGAACTCGTATTCCTGCCATTGTAAGATGGCCGAAGGGAGCTGCTTCATCACAGGTTTCCAACGCTTTGGTCTCGCAGATCGACTGGTTTGCCTCTTTGGCTTCATTGGTAGGAGCCGGGCTGCCGAAGGGAGCGGCACCCGATAGCTTTAACTACCTCGATACTTGGTTGGGCAAAAACCAGTCCGACCGTTCCTGGGTGATAGAGCAGGCTTCCAATCATACATTATCAGTCCGCACCAAGGACTGGAAGTACATTGAGCCCAATGACGGACCGGCCATGATTACCTGGGGACCGAAGATAGAAACCGGAAATCTGAGTACACCGCAGTTATATCACGTGGTAGACGATGTGGCAGAACAGAAGAATGTAGCTTCTCTCCATCCGGATCTGGTTTTTGAACTCCAGAATATATTGAGACATGTCCGGATGAAAAACCTGAAGCCCTAAACAAAATAGCCGCTGAGGTATTGAAGAGGGTGTGTCTCGTGAGGCACACTCTCGTTTTTTAAGGGATATCATTTCGATTTAATCTCACTATTTTCGTATCTGAATAAGATTGTTGGCTATCTTTGTATCCGGATCTGACAGACCTTATTGGAAATTACTCATGAACAAAATTGATATGACAAACGAACGAATGAAATTGCTGAACTGCACATTAGGATTAGTGGCAGGGGCGTCTTTGCCGGTAAGTGCCTTGGCCGCACCTCAGCCTGCCCAGGAACAAACAGAGAAACAACCCAACATCATCCTGATTGTCGCCGATGACTTGGGATACGGAGATTTAAGTTGTTATGGCGCACACCGGATTCAAACTCCGGGTATGGATCGTATAGCCAACGAAGGTATTCGGTTTACGCAGGGATTTTGTACTGCGGCCACATCTACCCCCAGCCGCTATTCGGTGATGACCGGGAAATATCCCTGGAGCAATGTGGATGCTAAAATCTTACCGGGTAACGCCGCATTGATTATCGATACTCAAAAAATAACGTTGCCTAAACTTATGAAGCAGGCGGGATATACTACCGGTTCTGTCGGTAAATGGCACATCGGCCTAGGAGATGGGCATGTGGACTGGAATAAGGAGGTGCATCCCGGAGCCGCTGAGATCGGTTACGACTATTCGTTTATTCAGGCAGCAACCAATGATCGCGTTCCTTGCGTCTTTCTGGAAAATGGAAGAGTTGTCGGATTGGATCCGAATGACCCTCTTTATGTGGATTA
>OMAK01000598.1_pt1 | contig 18479 bp, 10 predicted proteins | sample 1644681 | NCBI WGS metagenome assembly OMAK01 (sample SAMEA103958133, study PRJEB25191) | human gut metagenome | biome: human-associated habitat [ENVO:00009003]; feature: intestine environment [ENVO:2100002]; material: feces | place: Germany | collected 2013/2015 | reverse complement strand
ATCCGCGTCTAAAAGATTATTTATCATTTAACTCATAACCCGTACATTAAGAGTAAATCCCTTCAGCAACCAAATCATACCAATTATAGCATGAAATTAAAGTATTTAGCATTATCAGTTTGTGCTGCCGCATTAATGTCTTGTAATAGTGACAAACCTGTTGCAGCAGACCCGACTCTAACAAACATTCTCGGTGATAAATTCCTTGTCGGTGTCGCCATTAATTCCGAACAGGCTGCGGGGCGCGACACCAGCGCAGTCGATGTAGTGCGCCGCCACTTCAACTCCATTGTGGCCGAAAACTGCATGAAGAGTGAAGTGATACACCCGGAAGAAGACAGATATGACTTTAGCCTGGCAGACGAATTCGTTAAGTTCGGCGAGGATAACGGAATGTTCATCATCGGGCATTGCTTGGTGTGGCATTCCCAGCTCTCACCTTGGTTCTGCGTAGACGCCGAAGGAAAGAATGTTTCACCCGAAGTCCTGAAAGAGCGACTGAAAAGCCATATTCATACTATCGTGGGCCGATACAAAGGTCGCATTAAAGGCTGGGACGTAGTAAACGAAGCCATCGAAGGAGACGGAAGCTACCGCAAAAGCAAGTTCTACGAGATACTGGGAGAAGAATATATCCCGCTGGCTTTCCAATATGCACATGAGGCAGACCCGGAAGCGGAACTCTACTATAACGACTACGGTATGCACGAACCGGGACGCCGAGACGCAGTGGTGCGTATGGTCAATTCACTCAAAGAAAAAGGATTGCGCATAGATGCCATAGGTATGCAGGGACACATGGGATTGGATTACCCCAGTATAGGTGAATATGAAACCAGCCTTCTCGCCTTTGCCTCTACAGGCGCTAAAGTAATGATAACGGAATGGGACATGAGTGCTTTGCCAACCGTAAACCGCGGAGCAAATATTGCCGACAAAGTAGCCTTTGAGAAAGCCTTAAATCCCTATCCCGAAGCTCTGCCGGATAGTGTTTCCAATCTGTGGAATGCACGTATGAAATCATTCATGGAACTTTTCATAAAGCACTCGGACGTCATTACACGCGTAACCGCCTGGGGAGTATCGGATGGCGACTCCTGGAAGAATGACTGGCCCGTACCGGGAAGACGGGAATATCCCCTACTCTTCGACCGTAACTATCAGCCTAAGCCCTTCCTGAAAGAAATTCTGGAACCTAAAAAGGCCGTGTTCGATGAGTTCACATATACGGTAGCTCCCAAGGATACCGATAAAGCAACTGATCAGGTTACCACACCGGGTACATTGAATCCCGTGTTACCGGGTTGTTACCCCGACCCGAGCATCTGCCGCGTAGGAAACGACTATTATATGGTCAACTCCTCTTTCGCCTTCTACCCCGGCGTACCCATCTGGCACAGCACAGATCTGACGAACTGGGAACAACTGGGCTACGTCCTCAACCGCCCCTCACAGTTGCCTATGTACGACGGCCTGCGCATCAGTGGCGGTATCTATGCTCCGGACATCAAATACAATCCTCACAACGGACTGTTCTATCTGATCACTACAGCCGTAGACGGTGGCGGCAACTTCTTCGTCACCACGGATGATCCGAAGAAAGGAAACTGGAGTGATCCCACTTTCCTACCCGAAGTGGGCGGCATCGATCCCGGATTTCTCTTCGACGAAGACGGGAAAGCATACATTGTGAACAATGACGGTCCGGCAGGAAAGCCCGAATATGACGGTCACCGCGCTATCTGGATACGCGAATTTGACTGGAAAAACGGTTGTACCGTAGGAAAACAGAAAATGATTATTGACGGGGGCGTAGACAAAACCCAGCATCCCAGCTGGATAGAAGGTCCACACCTCTACCACATCAACGGCACATACTACCTGATGGCTGCCGAAGGTGGAACAGGCCCCAACCACTCGGAAGTGATCTTCACCTCTGAGTCTCCGTTCGGCCCTTTCAAACCTTGTGTCATCAATCCAATACTGACGCAACGCGGCTTGCCGGACGACCGTCCCAACCCGGTTACCTGCGTCGGTCATGCCGATCTGGTGGAAACTCCCGATGGCGACTGGTATGCTGTCTTCCTCGGCGTCCGCCCCTACCGCAACGGTCACGACGTGATGGGACGCGAGACTTTCATGCTCCCGGTAACCTGGAAAGAGAATCAACCCATTATTCTTCCTGAGGGTGATGTCATCACTTATACCGCCGACCGCTCCTACGGTCCTGCCCCACTATGGACAGCAAACGGACTGGCTAAAGAAGCATTTTTCATCCGCACTCCACTGGTGCCCTGCTATGATATAAACAGCAAAGGGCAGTTGGAAATGACCGCCAGCAGCACTGATCTTAACCAAAAACGTCAGCCTGCCGCCATCGGCCGCTGGATTAACAATTGGACATTCACAGCTCAGACCGGCTTGGACTTCGTGCCACAACAGCCGAAGGATTTCGCGGGTATCATCTGTTTCCATGATGATAATTGCTATATTCGCTTCGGAAAGACATTGGACCAAGACGGCAAACCCGTCATGCTTCTGGAAACATACAGCCATGGCAGACTGTGCAGCCAGGCAAACAGCCCGCTAACCCGGACAGATGGAAAAGTATATCTGAAAGTAGAAGGAGATAATGCAGTAAACTATACCTTCAGCTACTCCACCAGTCCTAAAGGTAACTGGACGCAAGTAGGCGACCCCGCCTCCGCCGACCTGATAAGCACGCAGACAGCCGGAGGTTTTACCGGAACCATGGTCGGCATTTATGCTACAGGAGGCTATTAGAGGCAAAGATCAACAGAGAGAACACTCATTTTTGGTAGATCGCCACATACCTATTGGGTGGATCGCCACATACCTATTTATGAGATCACCACATACCTATTTGGAGGATCGCCACATAGCCATTTGGAGGATCGCAAAATTATAGCTTCTTCAAGCTGAAACTATTTTCTCGATAAGATGAAACAAATTAAGAATATTAACCTTTAAAATTATAGAGTCATGAAGAAAGAAAAAAGATACCTGGTACCCGGAGATTATATGGCAGACCCTGCCGTGCATGTGTTCAACGACCGTCTTTACATCTACCCTTCCCACGACTGGGAAAGCGGTATCCCCGAAAATGACAACGGTGACCATTTCAATATGAAAGACTACCACGTCTTCTCTACCGATGACCCCATGAAAGGTGAAATCGTAGACCATGGCCTGGTACTCACCACCGAAGATATTCCTTGGGCAGGACGTCAACTCTGGGATTGCGACGTAGCTGAGAAAGACGGCAAATATTATATGTATTTCCCCCTGAAAGACCAGAATGATATCTTCCGTATCGGTGTTGCCATCAGCGACCGTCCCGAAGGTCCGTTCATTCCCCAACCCGACCCGATGCGCGGAAGTTACAGCATGGACCCCGCCGTTCTGAATGATGGAGACGGTAACTACTACATGTACTTCGGTGGTCTGTGGGGCGGACAGTTGCAACGCTATCGCGACAACAAAGCTCTGGAAAGTGGAGCTACTTTTCCCGCAGACAACGAGCCGTCCATCCCCGGACGCGTTGCCAAACTCAGTGCGGATATGCTGCAATTTGCCGAAGAACCTAAAGCCGTAGTGATCCTGGACGAAAACGGGCAACCGCTGACAGCCGGAGACAACGAACGCCGTTTCTTCGAAGCAAGCTGGATGCACAAGTATAACGGAAAGTATTACTTCTCCTACTCTACCGGTGATACCCACCGCCTGTGCTACGCCATCGGCGACAATCCTTACGGTCCTTTCACTTATCAGGGAGTAATCCTGACTCCGGTGGTAGGCTGGACTACCCACCACTCCATTGTGGAATACCGGGGCAAATGGTATCTGTTCCATCACGACAGTGTGCCTTCCGGCGGACGCACCTGGTTGCGCAGCCTGAAAGTATGCGAACTGGAATACGACGCCGAAGGGAAGATTATCACCATTGAAGGACTGGATTAACCTTTGCCCGATAGAGTATAGAGTATGGATACTGTCAAAATAGGTATTATAGGTACCGGGTGGATTGCTGAAAAGATGGCAATCACCCTCGAAGGAATGGAGGGAGTAGAAGCTTATGCAGTCGCTTCCCGCCAGTTGCAGACTGCCTGTGACTTTGCCGACCGGTGGGGTTTCACCCGTGCCTACGGTTCTTATGAAGAAATGCTGGATGATGAAGAGGTGGAGTTGGTATATATTGCCACTCCCCATTCTCACCATTTTGAACATGCACGTATGAGTCTGCTGAAAGGCAAAGCGGTTTTATGCGAAAAGGCATTCACCGCCAATGCCCGCCAGGCGGAAGAACTGCTGAATCTTGCCAAAGAAAAGGAGCTCTTCATCACCGAAGCTATCTGGACACGTTATATGCCTCTATCGCAAACCATCAATGACCTTGTAAACGGTGGAATCATCGGACGCCCCATGACGCTGTCTGCCAATCTGGGTTACCCAATCGGAAACCGTGAGCGCCTCCGCCAACCGGCACTGGCAGGCGGGGCTCTGCTCGACTTGGGAGTGTATGCACTGAACTTTGCTTCCATGGTTTTCGGGACGGACGTAGAGCGTGTCACCTCTACCTGCGTAAAGACCGATACCGGAGTCGATGCACAGAATAGTATAACTCTTACATTCAAGGATGGGAAAATCGCTGTACTGCACAGCAGTATGCTGAGTATGACCGACCGCCAAGGCATCATTTCCGGTGACAAAGGGCATCTGATCATTGAAAATATCAACAATCCACAACGAATCAGGGTGGTAACGGAAGATTATAAGACGGCAGTTGTCTACAACTGTCCGCCACAAATCACCGGATACGAATACCAGGTATATGCATCCATGGAAGCTCTGAGGAACGGGTGGCTCGAATCTCCCTATATGCCTCACGCCGAAACCCTGCGCATCATGCGCATGATGGATGACTTACGCCGCGAATGGGGAGTACATCATTCGTCTTATTATTATCTTGTTTACTCGGACCCGTATCCGCGGAAGACGGCAGCCGCTTGTGGCTCCGGCAATCGACAGATGCCCACGCACAGATTACAACGCCTCGCCAGTCTCCGACACTAAACATAGCTGTCCGTGAACTGAAACAGGCATGGAAAGGGCTCCCCGTTACGCTTGTACTGAAGAAAGACAAACAGCTATCTTCCGAAGGCTTCCGCATACGGCAGGTAAATGGAAAACTCACCGTCACTTCTCCCAGCGAAACGGGCTTGCTTTATGCTGCCTATCACCTGATCCGTCTGCAAGAAATGCAGAACTTCGGAAAACCTTCGGAAACAGACCAGGAAATAACGGAGAATCCTGCCTATGACCTGCGTATTCTCAATCATTGGGATAACCTCGACCGCAGCATCGAGCGCGGTTATGCCGGCAAATCTCTCTGGAACTGGGAAGAACTGCCCGGCACACTCTCCGACAGATACGAAGCATACGCTCGTGCCAATGCCTCCATCGGAATCAATGCAACGGTACTGAACAATGTAAATGCTTCCTCAAAAATCCTTTCCGCTGAATATCTGGAAAAGGTAAAGGCTCTGGCAGACATATTCCGTCCTTATGGCATCAAGGTATATCTCTCTATCAACTTTGCCTCCCCCATGCAACTGGGCGGGCTTTCCACAGCCGATCCTTTGGACAAAGATGTCATCGCCTGGTGGAAGCAGAAAGCCAAAGAGATCTATCGCACCATCCCCGACTTCGGTGGCTTCCTGGTGAAAGCCAATTCCGAAGGACAGCCCGGCCCGTGCGACTTCAACCGTACACATGCCGAAGGTGCCAATATGCTGGCAGATGCATTGAAGCCCTATAAAGGTATTGTCATGTGGCGCGCTTTCGTCTACAGCCCAACGGATGCAGACCGCGCTAAGCAAGCTTATCTGGAATTCCAGCCTTTGGATGGGCAATTCCGCGACAATGTCATCGTACAGATAAAGAACGGTCCGGTCGACTTCCAGCCTCGCGAACCATATAGTCCTCTATTCGGCGCTATGCCCCGGACTCCGCAGATGGTCGAATTCCAGATTACACAAGAATATCTGGGCTTCTCCAATCACCTTGCCTATCTTGCCCCGATGTGGGAAGAGTTCTTCGACTTTGTGAAGCCGTCTTCACTGAAAGCCATAGCAGGTGTTGCCAATATAGGGACGGATACAAACTGGTGCGGCCATCCTTTCGCCCAAGCCAACTGGTACGCTTTCGGGCGCATGGCCTGGAATCCTTCCCTGACATCGGGAACAATCGCAGAAGAATGGCTGAAACAGACTTTCTTCGATGCAAGTAATCCCAAACATGCACCCATTGCCTATGAAATACATAACATGATGATGGAAAGCCGCGAGGCTGTGGTAGACTATATGATGCCACTCGGGCTGCATCACCTCTTTGCATGGGGACACCATTACGGCCCGGAACCTTGGTGCGACGTGCCCGGTGCACGCCCCGACTGGATGCCGTCTTACTATCATAAAGCAGACAAACAGGGGATAGGTTTCGACCGCAGTCATACGGGTAGCAATGCTACAGCCCAATATCCCGATTCACTCTGCCGCCTTTACGATGACATCCGTACTTGTCCGGATGAGTATCTCTTATGGTTCCATCATGCCCCTTGGCAACACACCATGCAGAGCGGACGTACTTTATGGGACGAGCTTTGCTATCGTTACGATCATGGTGTACAGCAGGTAAGAAGCTTTCAGAAAAAATGGGATCTGGCTGAGAACTATATCGATGCGGAACGTTTCAAGGATGTACAGTCACGCCTGAAGATACAGGCACGTGATGCCGTATGGTGGAAAGATGCCTGCCTGCTATACTTCCAAGAATTTTCGGGTATGCGTGCCCCTTACGAAGTGGAAAGGCCGATACATGAATTGGACGATTTGAAACAAGTGAAGCTTCCTATCGACAACCATGAATGCCCGACACCGAAAATGCTGAATGAAAGAAGGTAATCACATACTTCACAAACCTATCTTTAAGAGGAGAAGCCAACGCTTCCCCTCTTTTTTATATTCGGCTGATTCTATGAAAACAGGAAGGCTATTTTTATACACGAACAAAGTCCATGCTTACATACACAACTATTTATCAATATATTAGCAATCAGCAAACGTATTTCAAACGTATAATTTACCTCCGGCAAAAGTATGTAAAGAGTAGTGATTCTCTTGCTTTTACTCCTCCCACCCTCTACTTTTGTATCAGCCAAACAGGCCAAAGGATGGACGGACTACAACGCGCGCTAATTTCGGATATTCCTTATTCCCTGTATTGCATGAAAACACTATTATTAACGATTAAATCTTTTAATATTATGAAGAAAAGACTGCCACTTATCACACTGCGGCCTCTTGCATGGATACTATTTCTTCTTATAACGGCAAGCGGATACGCACAAGAGAGTCTTATTCAAGGTCTGGTTATTGATGAAAACGGAGAGCCGCTGATTGGTGTATCCATACAGGACCAGAAGACACAAAAAGGTACCATCTCCGATATAGACGGTAAATTCTCGCTCGAAGCCCGCATAGGAAACATGCTGAAGATATCTTATATAGGATATCGCACCGTAACACTTGCCGCAGCCAAAGATATGCGTGTAGTTATGAGTGAAGACAACATGAAACTGGATGAAGTAGTAGTAGTGGGATATGGCGTCCAGAAGAAAGTAAATCTGACAGGTGCCGTAGCTTCCGTGAAAAGCGACGAGATCCTGAAAGCCCAATCGGCAAATACCTCCAACGCACTTATCGGACAGATTCCCGGACTGATAGCCAAACAAACCACCGGAGAACCGGGACTGGACGGCTCACAAATCTATATCCGCGGTGTTGCCACTTTCCAGGGAGGAACTTCACCTACCTATATCATCGACGGCATCGAACGCCAGGCAGAAGACTTTGCCCGCATAGATCCCAATGAAATAGAATCGCTGAACGTATTGAAAGATGCCGCCTCAGCCGCTATCTTCGGTATGCGTGGTGCCAACGGGGTTATACTGGTCACCACCAAACGAGGCAATACCGGAAAAGTCCACGTAAAGTACTCGGGTAACGTATCAATACAGAAGCCTACAAGTCTGCCGGAATTTGCCAATTCTACCGACTATGCCCGGATGAAGAACATATACATGGGCAATACAATCTATACAGACGAGGAAATCAGAAAATTCGCCGACGGCTCTGATCCCGAACGCTATCCGAATACCGACTGGTACAAAGAAATGCTGTCAAAGAATGCAGTGCAGCATCAGCACAACATTACCGTGGACGGCGGACGCGATAACATCAAGTTCTTTACCAGCTTCGGATATGTACATCAGGATGGTTTATGGGACAATCTGAACTACGAACGCTACTCTTTAAGAAGCAATATCGACGTAAAGATCACTTCTACCACTCAGCTCTCGGTAGATGCATCCGGTCGTGTGGAATACCGTCATGGAAGCCCGCAGAGCAGTACCAATGTCTTCCAGCAGCTGATCCGTAATACTCCTGTGCTACTTGCCAAGTATGACAATGGCCTTTACACAGTACCCGATGCCACTCACCCGAACATCATGGCGCAAACCAGCAAAGACGCGGGATACAGTGACTCACGAAACAACAGTCTGTTAACCCGCCTCGAACTGACTCAGGACCTTCCGTTTGTAACCCAAGGATTGAAAATAAAGGGTGTCTTCTCATACGATAAAAACAATTACGCCCAGAAGACCTGGTCACTCTCCCCTTACCTGTATGTACGCGACCAAGACAACAACTACAACTTGCAGCCACGGGGCAGCGCCTCACTCTATCAGAATCAGAATGACAACGAATACATAGAGTGGCAGGGACATCTTACCTACGACCGTTCTTTCGGCAACCATACCGTTTCAGCCCTGTTGATGGCATTGGGACGCAAAGAAAAATACCACAACGTATGGGTATCCCGCAACTCATTCGACTCGGACGTAATGGATCAGATCAGTGCCGGTAACAGTACCGGACAGCAATTGGGTGGATATGACAGAGAGTCGGCACGTCTCAGCTATGTGGGTAGAATCAACTATAATTATGGCGGCAGATACCTGTTTGAAGCGAATATCCGCCGGGACGCTTCCGAAAACTTTGCTCCCGACAAACGTTGGGGAACATTTGCATCTGCCTCTATCGGTTGGGTGGTTTCGGAAGAGAAGTTCTTCGAACCTTTGAAAAATAAGATAAACTTCCTGAAGATCAGAGGGTCCTATGGTACATTGGGTAACGACAATACCGGTGGTGTAGCCTTCCCGTATTACAGCCGCTTCGACTTGTACGCTTCACGCGGTTCGCATGGCGGTGGACTGGCGAATAATCTTGGCGACTACGTATTCGGAGAATTGGTTACCAAAGGTTTGGTTCCCGGCCCCATAGCCAATGCGCTGGCAACCTGGGAAACTTCCAAGAAGATGAATATCGCGATAGATGCAGGTTTGTTTGATATGTTCAACCTGTCTTTAGATTTCTTTAAAGAAACCCGCTCCGACATCCTTGCACAGCGAGGAGCCGAAGTGCCCTGGTCGTTCGGTGGAGAACTCCCGCTTGAAAATATCGGCAAGGTGGAGAATAAAGGTATCGATGCCAACCTGACGTTCAATCATCACATCGGCAAAGTTCGTTACTCCATAGGCGGAAACTTCACTTATGCCCACAACAAGATATTGGAAATGGCTGAGGCCGCAGGAACCTCCGAGTACCTGAGAAAAACCGGACGTCCCATCTACAGCTACTACGGTTATAAGACAGACGGTATCTTCCAGAACCAACAGGAAATAGATGCGTATGCCAAACAGGAAGTGGCAGGAAGCGACTATGTGACCCGCCCCGGTGATATCAAATATGTAAACGTAAACGGTGACGAAGTGGTAAATGCCGGTGATATGACTTATCTGGGATACGGCAACGTACCGGAAATCGTATACGGTATCAACGGAAGCCTGGCATGGAAGAATTTCGACCTCAGTTTCCTCTTCCAGGGAGCAGCCCATGCGCAGGTTTATCTGAATGGTGGCGTAGTAATGCCTTACTTCAATGATGGCAATCTGCCTCAGTTCTGGGTAAAAGAAGCATGGAGCGAGAACAATTCCGGCACACGTTATCCGCGTCTGGAGCAGTCCACGCACAACTTCCCGAATACGGATTTCCCACCCGTACAGACCTATCTGTATGATGCGTCTTATTTCAGACTGAAAAACATTGAAGTAGGTTACAACTTCCCGCGCAAATGGTTGAGCAACCTCCGTTTAGAGAATGTACGTGTGTACGTCAGCGGACAGAATCTCTTCACCATTACCGATGTTCCTCAGATAGACCCCGAAAATGTAAACTCACAAGGTTGGTCTTATCCGCAAATGAAATCATTTAACGCAGGTATCAGTATTCAATTTTAAACAGACAATATCATGAAAGAAATATTTAAACCCTTATTCATACTACTTGCCGCTATCAGCATGACTTCCTGTACTGATATGCTGGACATCAAGCCTACGACATTTGTCTCCGACGACTTGATTTGGCAGGACAAAAAGCTTATCGATCAATTCGTAGCCAATACGTACGGTACACTGGTATGCGGCTTCAACCGTAATACGCAGGGATGGGATCAGGACTGGGCTGCCGCTTTCGGCGGTAACTTCGATGCCGGCGCCGACGACTTCGACGGCAAGTTCGATGCAAATGTAAATCAGTTCAATACGGGACAGATCACAGCGCAAAGCACTCCGTTCATCGACGAAATCTGGAAGAGCAATTACAGCATTATCCGCAAATGTAACCTGATAATTGCCGCCGTTCCGGACACCAAAGACGTGGTGCTGACACCGACCGAAAAGAAATATTACGAAGCGGAAGCACGTTTCCTGCGGGCATTCTGTTACTTCGACCTTGCCAGGACATTCGGACGGGCACCGTTGATTACGGAAGCTCAGCAACTGGAAGACAATCTGCTGGTACCGGCCACCGATTTCGAAGGATTGATAAACTTCATTGCCACCGAGAGCGATAACTATGCGGAAGATCTCGACCCAACCGTTTCCAACGCCATGAAAGGGCGTGCCACCCGTGGTGCCTTCCTGGCGCTGAAAGCTCGTGCCCTGCTCTATCTTGCCAGCCCGCTCAACAATGCCTCCAACTCTAAAGAGCGTTGGGAAGATGCTGCCAAAGCCGCACAAGCTGTCATGACTCTGGGAGTGTATCATCTTTACCGCAATGGTGAATATGCCTACGGTTCTTTATTCTTCGACAAATCGAATGCCAACATGGAGATCATCTTTGAGCGCCGCTTCCAGTTCCCGGAAATTACGCATAACATCCACATGCAATGGAGTCTTGACCCTGCCGATGCCGACCGCGGTTCCTGGAACGGTTTATATCCCACCCAGAACTTAGCTGATGCTTATGAAACCACAGACGGTAAATTGATAACCGATCCTACATCTATTTACAATCCACAGGACCCATACGCCAACCGTGACAAACGTTTCTATCAGACTTTGCTTTATCATGGAAGTTACTGGGAAGGAAGCCAGTTGCTTATGCATCGCCATCTGCAAAACCCGGATTGGAGCGGCAACTGCCTGCCTAACGATTACCGTGCACGCTGCGGGTATGGACTTCGCAAAATGATGCAGGAATATGACGGAGCATCTGCCGACTTATACTCCGGAGCCTTTGCACAGGATAACAACTGGCCTTATTTCCGCTATGCAGAAGTGTTACTGAACTATGCCGAAGCGCAGAATGAGGCATTGGCTGCACCGGATAAGAGTGTGTACGATGCCATCAACGAGGTTCGCGACCGTGCAGACCAGCCGGGATTACCGGAAGGTTTATCTAAAGACGAGATGCGTATCCGTATTCACAATGAGCGCCGTGTAGAGTTGTGTCTGGAAGAACACCGCTTCTTCGACTTGCGTCGCTGGAAAGAAGCAGCGACTCTACGGGCACCCATCAAGGGAATGACGGTTGAGTTTGACGGAAACAATAATAACTATAAAATAGTAACCATTGAGGAACGGGTATTCAATGAAAACAATTACTATTTACCCATTCCTCACAGTGAAACAGAGAAGAATCCGAATGTATTAGAAAGGAACTAAATGGTCAAGTAATACTATCTTAATTCTCCTCCTCCGTCGGAGGAGGAGTACCCGAAGGGGGGAGGTGGTAGGTGAGAAAATAATTCCTTATTTATATGGTTCATAGGTATTTTTTGCTTTACCTACCACCCCGCCCTTTGGGCACCCCTCCTTCTAGAAGAAGGGGAATTGAGATACTCTATTTACTTAATATTGGGGTTATCATTTAACTCATAACCCTACTGAACTAAGCGATAATTTAATGATGAAAGAATAGAGATGCGGTTACCGAAGGACTGGTACTACCAAAAGCCGGAAAATATCCCGTACCCGGGATAGGAGGCTATCCCTATACCGGGATAAAAACTCATCCTCCGCCCGGGTACAAAACCTCACCTGTTCTTCTATCGCTAACTTCGTCCCCGCATTTGTGAGCGGCTCGTCCTAGGAGGCTAGGACAGTGCATCCTAGCAGGCTGGGACGAGCCGCTCACAAATACAGGCAGATTTGCAATCCCTCCTCTCGGAAAAGTTATGAGCTACCGGCTACAAGCTACAAGTAGCTGCGCTATATTCCGAAAGGCACTTGTAGCTTGTAGCTCGTAACTAAGTACAATGAAACTATAAACTCATATCAATCATGAAATCAATATTAAAGTATATCATACTTCCCCTCCTTTTCACCTCCTGCATCGGATGTGAGAATAAAGAGCATGATACCCCCGCCCCGGAACCTAACGAGCGGGAACTCTCCAAATACGAACCTGAAGACGGCAAATGCTTTGTCTTCATCGGTCAGGATTTAGGAGCTGTAGGCGGACTGGAACAGTACAATGAAGGCTATTGCGATCATTTCCAGACTCCGGCAGGAATAACCGTTTATCTGGGACTGGGCGGTAGCGACACCGATAAAGTATCCGGTCTTTATGATATCGACAATTGGGGTTCAGGTGATTGTTGTGCCAACTTATACCCTCAATCGGAACGTTTCAATAACTCAATGATCGCCGTAGGGCTTGCCATTGTGGGAAATGAAACGGACATAGCATCCGGCAAATACGACCGGAAGCTGGATATAATAGGTGAATGGTTCAAGAAGCTTGCTCCCCGTCCCGTCTTTCTGCGTATCGGCTATGAATTCGACGGTACAGACTGGAATCATTATGTACCCGAAACGTATATCCCCGCCTACAAACACATCAAAGATCATTTTGATGCGGCAGGCATCCGCAACGTAGCTTATGTATGGCAATCCAAAGGAGATGGTACTCCCCTATCCGATATGCAGAAATGGTATCCGGGAGATGAATATGTGGACTGGTGTGCCTACTCTTATTTCGGGCAGCCGGATCAGGTAATGATCGAATTTGCCCGGATGAAAGGCAAACCGGTATTCATAGCCGAATCGACTCCCGTCTTCCAGAAGGGACAGACTTACTTCGATGCGGATATTAAAAAGCCTGAGATAGCCCGGAAGATATGGGATGAGTGGTTCACCAAATTCTTCAGTGTTATCGAAGAAAACAGCGATGTGGTTAAAGCTTTCTCTTACATCAATGTAGAATGGCTCTCTCAACCGATGTGGATAGTAAATGTAACCTTCCAGCAATGCGACTCACGTATTCAGCAAAGTGAATATGTAAGCAACCACTGGAAAGAGAAAGTTTCGGGCAATGGCTATATACATGCTGCGGAATTGGATTGGAGTAAACTGCCCCAATAAACACACTGTAATTATTTACCCTGAATAAATCAATCAATGGATAAAAGAAACAATGCATATCTGTACATCACCTGCTTCATCGTCTCGATAGGTGGTCTGCTGCTGGGCATATCGGCCAATGTATCGGGAGCAAGCATGTACTTCGGCGACTTTTTCGGTCTGCAATCCGGCTCCTTTCAGGAAGGGCTGGCTGTAAGCATCACCATGCTGGCAACCTTCATCGGTAACTTCTTTGCCGGAAATGTCAGCGAAAGAATCGGACGAAAGAAATCACTCATTCTGGCAGCACTGCTCTTTTGCTTCTGCACATTGGGCAGTGCACTCAGTCAGACGTATCTGTTCTTTCTGATAAGCCGCTTTATCGGTGGACTGGGTATAGGAATCTCACTGCTGGTAGTCCCCATGTACATTGCGGAACTTGCACCTTCCGATAAGCGGGGCTTTCTCGTATCGTTCAATCAACTGAACATCGGAGTAGGTTATCTGGTGGCTTACGCTTCCAATACGTTGGTGAATGGCTGGTTCGACAGTCCGGAACTGAAATGGCGCTGGATGCTCGGATTGGGTACTTTGTTCCCGATTATCTACCTAATCGGATTGACATTCGTACCGGAAAGTCCGGTATGGACCGAAAACCGGAGCCAACGGAAAGACAAGGAAAAGACTGCCCTCTCCTATCAGGAACAGGGACGCAGATTGTTTAAACGCCCGATGCGGCTGATACTGTTTATTGCTTTCAGTGTCGCCTTCTTCCAGATGGCATGCGGAATCAATGCGGTATTATTTTATGCACCCAAGGTGTTCGACATGGCGGGTTTCACCCCCGACAGCTCTTTCCTGCAATCCAACCTTATCGGGATATGTATGGTGGTTATGACCCTCGCATCCATGACATTGATTGACCGGCTCGGACGAAAACCTCTGCTGATTATCGGTTCGTGTATCATGATAGCCTCACTGCTGACTGTATCTGCTACGTTTTATATGTCGGGGTCCCCCGTCATTATCCTGATCGGACTGCTCTGCATGATAGTCGGCTTCTCTATTTCACTAGGTCCGATTACCTGGATATTGCTGTCTGAGATATTCCCGTATCATGTAAAAGGATTGGGTATATCGCTTGCAGGTGTCTTCAATGGAATTATCAGTTTCGCCGTCACCACCTTGTTCCCGGTCGAGATAGAACATCTGGGTGCAGGCAATACCTTTATGATTTATGCTATCATCATGGTATTCTGCCTGATCTCCGTCAGTCTGCTCTACCCCGAAACAAAGGGACGCAACATGGAAGAACTGGAAAAAGAACTCATAAAAACAACTTAGCACTATGAATATGATTACAAACCCTATTCTGACCGGATTTAATCCGGATCCGTCTATCTGCCGCGTAGGAGATGATTTCTACATAGCCACCTCCACTTTTGACTGGTTTCCGGGTGTACAGATACATCACTCCCGTGACTTGGTTCACTGGCATTTACTAACCCGGCCACTCACCCGCGTGTCTCAACTCAATATGAAAGGAAATCCCGACTCCTGCGGAGTCTGGGCACCTAATCTGACCTACAAGGACGGAATGTTTTATCTGGTCTACACAGATGTCAAGCGCTTCGACGGCAGATGGAAAGATACGCACAACTATCTTGTGACGGCAACCGAGATAGACGGTGAATGGTCCGATCCCATCTATCTGAACAGTAGTGGGTTTGATCCTTCGTTGTTCCATGACGAGGACGGACGCGCCTGGGTTCCCAATCTGCTTGTAGATCACCGGAAAGGAAAATTCTTCGGTGGAATTGTCTTGCAGGAATATTCTTACCGGGAACGTCGGCTTATCGGAGAGGTTTATTACATCTTCCCCGGCACTGGATTGGGAGTTACGGAAGGTCCCGTACTCTTCAAACGCAACGGTTGGTATTATCTGATAACAGCCGAAGGTGGAACGGAATATAATCATGCCGTAACTCTGGCACGATCCCGGCAGATTACCGGTCCTTACGAAGTACATCCTACGAATCCGGTACTGACTTCCGCTCACAATCCGGATTTGTATCTCCAAAAGGCAGGTCACGGCTCGGTAGTATCTACTCCCGATGGCAGATGGTACTTGACCCACCTTGCAGGGCGACCATTAACGCCCCGTGGCAGATGTACCCTGGGGCGCGAAACATGCCTGCAAGAAGTAGTGTGGCACGAAGATGGCTGGCTGTATCTGAAAAGCGGAGGCAATGAACCGCAGGTACAAATTGAAGCTCCCGACTTGCCAGTCTACCGTTGGGAGGCTTTACCGGAACGATGTGATTTTGAAGACGAGACTATGCCTATCGACTTCCAGTCACTCCGTGTACCGATGGATGAAACCTGGGTATCACTCAGGAAACGGAGTGGATTCCTGAGTATTAAAGGTAGGGAATCACTTTGTTCCACCCATCACCAAAGCATGATAGCCAGGCGACAACAAGACTTCAACTTTACAGCTACCACCCGACTGGAATTTCAACCAGATACTTTCCAGCAAATGGCAGGACTGACCTACTACTACAATACAAGGCACTTTTACTATCTCTTCATGTCGTGGGAAGAATCTCTCAACAGCTATGTGCTGAATATATTCGTCAATGATGATAATCGCTGGAGTGAGCCGTTACCGGAATATATCCGGCTGGAAAAGGGAGAAGTATGGCTACGGGCAACCGTTCAGAGAGAAAAGTTGAACTTCAGTTATTCCATCGACGGGAATACATGGCAGGAAATAGGGGGTACATTGGATGCTTCCATCATATCTGATGATTACGTTTGCAACAAATTTGAATACAAAGCCGCCTTTACCGGAGCTTTCATCGGTATGTGCTGCCAGGATGTATCAGGACGGGGCAAATGGGCCTATTTTGACAGCTTTGAATACAAACCTTTATTGTAAACTCTATTAATTTGCTATATGAAAAAGCTATTTTATCTCGCTATAGTTCTTTGTGCTATAGCTTGTACAAACAAGAAGTCTTCCGTAAACTATGCCAAGTTCGAGCCGGAAGACGGCAAGTGCCTGGTTTTCATCGGTCAGGATATGGAAGCAATAGGCGGTATAGAAGGGAAAGAAGGATATATTAACTTCTTCGGAACTCCGGCAGGTATAACCATCTATACCAACATCCGTCCGGGAGATGTATCTTACGGATATACTTACCAGGGACTTGACGGGCTTACATCGAATGCCAATTGGGGGGCAGGCAATTGCTTTGCGGACGCACAACTTGCATCTCCCCTGCTTAAAGGCTGTGACGTAGCCATCGGTCTTGAATTAGTAAACCATGAAGAAAAAGTAGCCAGCGGGGAACATGACAGTTATATCATTCGCTTGGGAGAATGGATACAAAACATTGCCCCCCGAAGAGTATTTCTGCGCATCGGCTATGAATTCGACGGGCATGCCTGGAATCACTATCAACCGGAAGCTTACATTACAGCTTTTCGCCGTATCCATACCCTATTCGATTCACTGAACATATCCAATGTAGCTTATGTTTGGCAATCCACCGGAGGCAACAGCAGTATGGACGAACTTTATCAATATTACCCCGGTGATGAATATGTAGATTGGTTTGCATACAGCCAGTTTGCCCAGGGGCGTTGCCAGGCTATGATAGACCTGGCTCGCAAACATGGCAAGCCACTCTTTATTGCGGAATCTACTCCTATGTTTCAGGAAAAGGGAGTTGTAGCTTCCGAGTTACGCCTTTCCAATCCGGAACAGGCCAATCGCGCCTGGAGTACCTGGTACAAGGAGCTGTTCAATACAGTGGAGAGTAATCCGGATGTCGTGAAAGCATTTTCATACATCAATGCAGATTGGCCTTCGGAAGCGATGTGGCAAGGAGATACAGTGATTTTCAGCAAGATAGATGCACGGTTACAGATCAATCCGGACATCACGGTGAAGTGGAAAGAGAAAATGAAAACGGAAAGATATATCCATGAACCGATAGCTCATATTGAATAAATTTATATTTTTGGAGCAAAAGAGGCTGAAATGAAATACACACTGACATTGTTATTACTCATCTTCTCCGTTCATATATACTCCATAAAGAACTGGTTACCTTATATCAATAACATCAGTCGTATGGAGTATGGTGGGGGCACGCAGAATTGGACAATCACCCGTGACAACAACGGCTGGATTTATGCAGCCAACAACTCAGGGTTACTACAGTTCGATGGTTACTCATGGCATCTGTTCAGCAATGGCATGATTATCCGGACGGCTTACCATGACGGCAAGGAACGTATCTATGTAGGAGCATTCAATAATTTCGGTTATTTCTCGCCAGACGAAAAGGGAGCTATGCACTATCATTCCTTATCCGACAGTCTGGAAGATAAGTATCGCAATTTCAGTGATGTATGGGATATCTATTGCATAGATCATAGCATCTATTTTGTATCCTACAACCATATATTCAAACTTACGAACGATGAAATTACTGTTATCCAAAGTAAGGAACGTATGCTCTGCTCCGCCAATATAAACGGAAATTTATATGTGTTCAAGGAAAACGCGGGGGTATTTCTGCAAACCGGACAGTTATTTATACCGTTGGCAAGTACGGAAAAGATCAGTAACTACCATATC
>OMAK01000593.1_pt1 | contig 18598 bp, 9 predicted proteins | sample 1644681 | NCBI WGS metagenome assembly OMAK01 (sample SAMEA103958133, study PRJEB25191) | human gut metagenome | biome: human-associated habitat [ENVO:00009003]; feature: intestine environment [ENVO:2100002]; material: feces | place: Germany | collected 2013/2015 | reverse complement strand
CCGCGAGTTGCCGTCGGGCGGAAGTGCGGCTGACGGACATTCGCTGCGGGAAGGGCTGCGCAGCCTGAAGGAGGTGATCGCGGCGTTCTTCACGAAAAAGCATATCTGGTATTACATCGCCTTCATCGTCTTCTACCGCCTGGGCGAGGGCTTCGTGATGAAGATCGTGCCGTTGTTCCTCAAGGCGGATACCGCGGCCGGAGGGCTGGGGCTTACCAACCAGCAGATCGGGTTGTACTACGGCACGTTCGGCGCCGGGGCATTCCTTTTGGGATCGCTGCTCGCGGGCTACTATATCGCCCACCGCGGACTGAGGCGCTCGCTCTTCACGCTGTGCTGCATTTTCAACCTTCCGTTCGCGGTCTATGCGCTGCTGGCATGGTTCCAGCCGCAGTCGATGTGGCTCGTGGGCGGCGGCATCGTCGTGGAGTATTTCGGCTACGGGTTCGGGTTCGTGGGGCTTACGCTCTTCATGATGCAGCAGGTGGCCCCGGGTCGGCACCAGATGGCGCACTACGCTTTCGCCTCGGGCATCATGAACCTTTCGGTGATGCTCACCGGCGCCGTTTCGGGTTACCTGAGCGACTGGAAGGGCTACGGCGTCTTCTTCATCGTGGTCATGCTGGCGACGATCCCCGCCTTTGTGATGACCTGGTTCGTACCATTCACCTATGACGATAAACCAACAACCAAATAACATGAACAATCTGAAAATCGTAGGCCCGGCGCTGCCGGATATGCCGTGGGAAGAGCGTCCCGCCGGCTCCAAGGAGGTTATGTGGCGTTATTCGGCCAACCCGATCATCGGGCGCGACGCGCTTTCGACCTCGAACAGCATTTTCAATTCGGCGGTCGTTCCGTTCAAGAAGGGCAAGTATAATTATGCGGGCGTGTTCCGCTGCGACGACACCAACCGTCGCATGCGCATCCACGCGGGCTTCTCGGTGGACGGCATCGACTGGGACATCCGCGAGGAGGACTTCAAACTGGTGGGCGGCGACGCCGAAATCGGCCAATGGGTCTACGGTTACGACCCGCGTGTGGCCAAGATCGGGGACAAATACTACGTGACGTGGTGCAACGGTTACCACGGCCCGACGATCGGCGTGGCGTGGACGGAGGATTTCGAGACGTTCCACCAGCTGGAAAACGCCTTCATCCCGTTCAACCGCAACGGTGTGCTGTTTCCCCGCAAGATCGGCGGGAAATTCGCGATGCTTTCGCGTCCGAGCGACAACGGGCATACGGCGTTCGGCGACATTTTCTATTCCGAGTCGCCCGACATGGAGTTCTGGGGACGCCACCGCCACGTGATGTCGCCCGCGGCGTTCGAGGTTTCGGCCTGGCAGTGCATGAAGATCGGCGCGGGGCCCGTGCCCATCGAGACCAGCGAAGGGTGGCTGTTGTTCTACCACGGGGTGCTCCGTTCGTGCAACGGCTACGTCTATGCGTTCGGCTCGGCATTGCTCGACCTGGATGAGCCGTGGAAAGTCACGGCGCGCAGCGGCCCGTACCTGATCTCCCCGCGTGAGACGTACGAGTGCACGGGCGACGTGCCGAACGTGACGTTCCCCTGCGCGGCGCTGCACGACTCCGCGACGGGGCGCGTTGCGGTCTACTACGGGTGTGCGGACACGGTTACGGGGCTTGCTTTCGGTTATATCCCGGAGATCATCGACTTCACCCGCAAAAACAATATACGCTGATGCCGCTGCGACGAACGCTCTTAACTGCTGCGCTCGCCGCAGCCGTTTTCTCGACACCGCTGCGTGCGCAGGAGCCTGCCGATTGGGTCGACCCGTTCATCGGGACGACCAATTTCGGGACGACCAACCCCGGCGCCGTATGCCCCAACGGGATGATGTCGGTCGTGCCGTTCAATGTGATGGGCTCCGACGAGAACCTCTACGATAAGGACGCCCGGTGGTGGTCGGCGCCCTATGAGTACCGCAACAAGTTCTTCACGGGCTTTGCACACGTCACCCTGAGCGGCGTGGGATGCCCCGAGCTGGGCTCGCTGCTGGTAATGCCGACGGCGGGTGCGCTGGACGTCGATTACCGCAACTACGGCAGCGCATATACCGGCCAGACGGCCTCGCCGGGCTACTATTCGAACCTGCTGACCAAGTACGGTATCCGCACCGAGGTGACGGCCACGCCGCGCACGTCGGCCGAGCGCTATACCTTTCCGGAGGGTACGGGACATATTCTGTTAAACCTGGGCGAGGGGCTTACCAACGAGTCGGGAGCCTGGGTGCGCCGCGTGAGCGACACCGAGGTCGAGGGCATGAAACTGCTGGGCACGTTCTGCTACAACCCGCAGGCGGTGTTCCCGGTCTATTTCGTGATGCGCGTCTCGAAACGCCCCGCGGCCACCGGGTTCTGGAAGAAACAACCCCCGAAACAGGGCGTCGAAGCCGAGTGGGACAAGGATGCCGGCAACTACAAGCTCTATACGCAATACGGCAAGGACATTGCCGGCGACGACGTGGGCGTGTGGTTCTCCTACGACATGCAGCCGGGCGAGCAGGTCGAGGTGCGCATGGGCGTTTCGTTCGTGTCGGCCGAGAACGCCCGCCTGAACCTCGAAGCCGAGCAGCAGGGGCGCTCGTTCGACGACATTCGCGCGGCCGCACGCCGCACGTGGAACGACGACTTGGGGCGCATCCGCGTCGAGGGCGGTACCGAAGCGCAGAAGAAGGTCTTCTATACGGGGCTTTACCATGCGCTGATCCACCCCAACGTGCTGAGCGACGTCAACGGCGAATACCCCGCGATGGAGAGCGCCGAAATCCGCACGGCCGAGGGCAACCGCTATACGGTCTTCTCGCTGTGGGATACTTACCGCAACCTGCACCAGCTGCTGACGCTGGTCTACCCCGAACGCCAACTGGAGATGGTGCGCTCGATGGTCGGCATGTACCGGGAGTGGGGCTGGCTCCCCAAGTGGGAACTCTACGGCCGTGAAACCTTCACCATGGAGGGCGACCCGTCGATCCCCGTGATCGTCGATACCTGGATGAAGGGGCTGCGCGATTTCGATGTGGACGCCGCCTACGAGGCGATGCGCAAGTCGGCCACGACGCCGGGCGCGCGGAACAGGATGCGCCCCGACATCGACCCCTACATCGAAAAAGGCTATGTGCCGCTGGGCTTCTACGCCCGCGACCTTTCGGGCGACAACTCCGTGTCGCACGCCCTGGAATACTATATCGCCGACCACGCGCTATCGCTGCTGGCCGACTCGCTCGGCAAAAAAGACGACGCGGCGCTGTTCCGCGCCCGCTCGCTCGGCTATAAGAACTATTACAGCACCGAGTCGGGCACGTTCCGTCCGATTACCAGGGAGGGTAAATTCCTCACGCCCTTCGACCCGCGCCAGGGCGAGAATTTCGAACCCGTCCCCGGGTTCCACGAAGGTTCGGCCTGGAACTATACGTTCTATGTCCCGCACGACGTGGCCGGACTGGCCCGGCTGATGGGCGGCAGGCGCCGATTCATCGACAAGCTGCAGATGGTCTTCGACCAGGGGCTGTACGACCCGGCGAACGAACCCGACATCGCCTATCCTTACTTGTTCAGCTATTTCCAGGGCGAGGAGTGGCGTACGCAGCGCGAGGTACGGCGTTTGCTGGACAGGTACTTTACGACAGCCCCCGACGGCATCCCCGGCAACGACGACACGGGCACCATGTCGGCGTGGGCGGTCTTCTCGATGATGGGCCTCTACCCGGACTGCCCGGGGGAGCCTTACTATACGCTTACATCGCCTGTTTTCGACAAGGTGACCGTTACGCTCGACCCGAAATACTATCCGGCCGGGGAGCTCGTTATAGAAACGGAGCGCTCCGGAGCCGGCGACGTCTACATCGGCTCGATGACCCTCGGCGGCAGGCCGCTGAAGAAATACCGCATTTCGCACGGTGAACTGGTAGGCGGCGGCCGGCTGGTTTTCGGATTGCAACCCGAACGCAAATAAAAACAACATATGTCCCTATGAATTTAAAATCTCTCTCAGCTCTCGGCGCAGGCCTGCTTTTGGCGGCCTGCTCGCAGGCACCCCGTACGGATTCGCTGACGCAGTATGTCGACATGCGTATCGGCACGGGCGGCCATGGCCATGTATTCATGGGCGCCAACGTCCCGTTCGGCGCCGTACAGCTCGGCCCCACGAGCATCCCGCAGTCGTGGGACTGGACGTCGGGCTACCACATTTCCGACACGACGGTCATCGGTTTCAGCCACACACACCTGAACGGCACCGGTATCGGCGACCTGTTCGACGTCACGGTGATGCCCGTCGTGGGGCAGGTGACCTATGCCCGCGGCACGGAGGACGACCCGCAGTCGGGCATGTGGTCGTATTTCAGCCACGCCAATGAAAAGGCCCGCCCGGGCTATTACGCCACGCGGCTCGACCGCTACGGCATCGACGTGGAGCTGACCGCCACCAAGCGCGTCGGCCTGCACAAATATACCTTCCCGGCATCGGCCGATGCCGCCGTGGTCTTCGACCTCGAGAACGGCGGCTGCTGGGATGCTCCGACCGAAACCTTCATCGAACGTGCCGACGACCATACGATCAGCGGCTACCGCTACTCGACGGGCTGGGCGAAAGACCAGCGGGTCTATTTCACGGCCGAATTCTCCAAACCCTTCAAGTCGCTAGCCATTTACGAGGGCGGCGAGGACGGCGGCCTGCGCGAAGGCGACAGCTTCAGGGCGGAGCGCCTTTACGGCCGGGTCGGTTTCGACACTTCGGCCGGAGAGACGATCTATGTCAAGGTCGCCATTTCGCCCGTGAGCATCGAGAATGCACGCCTGAACATGCAGGCCGAGCTTCCCGGCTGGGACTTCGAAGCGACGGCCGCAGCCGCCGACCGGGCGTGGAACGCCGAGTTGCAGAAGGTGCGCATCGAGACTTCGGACGACGCCGCACGCCGCATTTTCTATACGGCGCTTTACCACACGATGGTCGCCCCGTCCGAATTCTGCGACGTGAACGGCGACTACCGCGGTTCCGACGGCAAGATCTACCGCGCCGCGCCGTTCGTGAACTATACGACTTTCTCGCTGTGGGACACCTATCGCGCCGCCCAGCCCCTCATGACGATCCTCCACCCCGAGAAGATGCCCGACATCGCCAATACGATGCTCCATATCTACCGGCAGCAGGGCAAGCTTCCCGTATGGCACCTGATGGGTAACGAAACCGACTGCATGGTCGGCAATCCCGGTATCCCGGCCCTGGCCGACGCCGTGCTCAAAGGCTACGGCGGCTTCGACAGGGAGCAGGCCTACGAGGCGCTCAAGCAGTCGGCGATGCTCGGCGAGCGGGGTATGGATCTGCGCATGAAATACGGCTATATCCCCTGCGACCTCTTCAACGAGGCGGTGGCTTACGACATGGAGTACGCCCTCGCCGACTGGGCCGTGGCACAGGTCGCCAAAGAGCTGGGCAAGACCGCGGATTACGACCATTTCCTCGAACGAAGCAAATCCTACCGCCATTTCTTCGATCCGCAGACCCGCTTCATGCGCGGCCTCGATTCGAAAGGCCGGTTCCGCACGCCTTTTAATCCGTTCCGCTCGACACACCGCGCCGACGACTACTGCGAGGGCAACGCATGGCAGTACACATGGCTCGTGCCGCACGACGTCGAGGGGCTGATCGGCTGTTTCGGCGGCAAGGAAGCCTTCACCGGGAAACTCGACTCGCTGTTCGTCGTCAGCTCCGTGCTCGAGGGAGCCGCCTCGCCCGACATCTCGGGCCTGATCGGTCAGTACGCCCACGGCAACGAACCCAGCCACCACGTCGTCTACCTCTACACGATGATCGGTCAGCCGTGGAAGACCGCCGACAAGGTGCGCGAGATACCCGCCGGGGGCCGCTATTTCTTCGGCTCGCCGCTCTTCGACAAGGCTGAAGTGCGTGTCCGCGACGGTGTGCTGACCGTCACGGCGCATAACAATTCCGCCGCGAACAAATACATCCAGGCGGTGAAGCTCAATGGCAAGCCGTATACGAAACCCTATATTGCCTTCGACGACATCGCCGCGGGCGGTGTGCTCGAATTCGAGATGGGTGCCGAACCCGCAGTGTGGTATGAACTCTAAACATCGGAAGGCCATGAAAAAAGGATATATCGCATTTGCCGCCCTCTGCGCCGCCGCACTCGCTTCGTGCACATGTCCTTCGGCCGGGGAGCAGCGCCTCCGTCCTTCGGAGTACGTTTCGACGCTGGTCGGTACGCAGTCGGATTTTTCGCTCTCGACGGGCAATACCTATCCGGCCATCGCCTTGCCGTGGGGCATGAATTTCTGGACGCCCCAGACCGGCAAGATGGGCGACGGCTGGGCATATACTTACGGGGCGCACCAGGTGCGGGGGTTCAAGCAGACCCACCAGCCTTCGCCGTGGATCAACGATTACGGCCAGTTCTCGCTCATGCCCGTGCGCGGGGAGGATAAATTCGACGAGGAGTCGCGCGCCAGCTGGTTTTCGCACCAGTCCGAAGTGGCCAAACCCTATTACTATAAGACTTACCTCGCCGACCATGACATCCGCGTGGAGATCACGCCGACCGACCGTGCCGCGATGATGCGCTTCACCTTCCCCGACTCGAAGGAGTCGGGTGTGGTGATCGACGCCTTCGACCGTGGTTCGCAGGTCGGGATGGTCGACGACCGTACGATCGTCGGTTACACCACGCGCAACAGCGGTGGCGTGCCGGAGAATTTCCGCAACTGGTTCGTCGTGCGCTTCGATACGCCGTTCAGCGCCATCGAGCTGACCGATGCCCCCGGCGGATACAAACCCGGCAGCAACCTGCTCTATCCCGAAGGGCAGAAGTCCGTCACGGGCGAACATGCCGTGGCCAAGGTGCATTTCGCGACCCGCCGCGGCCAGCAGATATGCGCCAGCGTGGCGTCGTCGTTCATTTCTCCCGAACAGGCGCTGCAGAACCTCCGGGAACTGGGTAGCGACGATTTCGAAACGGTGAAGTCCAAGGCGCAGGCGCGCTGGGACGATGTGCTGGGACGCATCGAGGTAGAGGGCGGTACGGACGACCAGTACCGTACGTTCTATTCGTGCCTCTACCGGTCGGTGCTCTTCCCGCGTAAGTTCTACGAGGTGACCGACCAGGGCGAGGTCGTGCATTACAGCCCCTACAACGGCGAGGTGCTCCCCGGCTACATGTATACCGACACCGGGTTCTGGGACACCTTCCGCAGCCTTTTCCCGCTGCTGAACCTCGTTTACCCCTCCGTGAACGCCGAAATCCAGCAGGGACTCGCTAACGCGGCACGCGAGAGCGGTTTCCTGCCCGAATGGGCGTCGCCCGGGCACCGCGGCTGCATGGTGGGCAACAATTCCGCTTCGGTGGTTGCCGATGCCGTGGTGAAGGGCACGAACGACAAAGACCTCGGGGTGCTCTACGATGCGATGGTGTATGCCACGGAGCACGTGCACCCGACCGTTGCGTCGACCGGACGCTGGGGGCACGAGTACTACAACGAGCTGGGATATATCCCTTACGACGTGAACATTCCCGAGAACGTGGCACGTACGCTCGAATACGCCTACGACGACTGGTGTATTCTGCAGGTGGCGAAGAAACTGAACCGTCCCCAGGCTGAACTGGACAAGTGGGCGGCGCGTGCCCGGAACTACCGCAATGTCTTCGACCCCGAAACCCGTCTGATGCGCGGTCGCCTCAGGGACGGCAAGTTCCAGGCGCCGTTCAGTCCCTACAAGTGGGGCGACGCCTTCACCGAGGGTAACTCGTGGCATTATACGTGGTCGGTATTCCACGACGTCGAGGGGCTCGTCGACCTGATGGGCGGCCGGGAGCAGTTCGTCCAGATGCTCGACTCGGTATTCGTCGTGCCGCCGATCTACGACGACAGCTACTACGGATTCCGCATCCACGAGATCACCGAGATGCAGGTGGCCGACATGGGCAACTACGCCCACGGCAACCAGCCTGCGCAGCACATGATCTACCTCTATAATTATGCGGGTGCCCCGTGGAAAGCCCAGTACTGGGCGCGCGAGGTGATGGATCGCCTCTATTCGGCCTGTCCCGACGGCTATTGCGGCGACGAGGACAACGGCCAGACTTCGGCCTGGTATGTCTTTTCCGCCCTGGGGTTCTATTCCGTCTGCCCGGCTTCGGACGAATACGTCGTCGGTTCGCCGCTGTTCCGCAAGGCCGTCGTGAACCTCGAAAACGGGAATAAGATTGTGCTCGAAGCGCCGGACAACAGCCCCGAGAACCGTTATATCGGAGCCGTGCAGTTCGACGGGAAATCCTATACGTATAATTTCCTGCGCCATTCCGACCTCGTGAAGGGTGCCGGCGTCCGCTTCTCGATGCGTCCCGACCCCGATTACACGCGGGGTACGGAGCCCGGGGATGCCCCTTACTCGTTCAGCCGCGAATAACACGGACGGGTTGAACCGATGTCAATCCGCCGCGGCCGGTTCCGGCTGCGGCGGATTTTTTGTTTTTGCCGGAATCCCGAAATGTCGATAATTTGTCAATAGAATATGCCCGGGGATTTTGTAAATCGGCTGAAAAGCGCTACTTTTGTAACGTTGTTTTGACAATTGTTAGGTTAATCCGAACACCTCCCCATGACATCTACCGACAGAATCGACCAACGCGAACGTAAGAAACAGCAGGGCCAGGCCGCTGCGTTCTATTCGTCGTCGTGCCGACAGCAGGATCGGAGTACGCAGATGCAAGGGCAGCAGGTGTCCGGGAGCGGAATACGCAGATAGATACCAGACCGCCATGACATACGTGTCGTGGCGGTCTGTCTTTTTTTCAAACTTAAAACCAAAGGTATGAAGGTCGGTGTTATTATGGGCTCGGTGAGCGATTATGAGGTGATGGCCGATGCCGTCGCCATGCTCGGACAATTCGGGGTCGATTTCGAAAAGCGCGTGGTGAGCGCCCACCGTACCCCTGACCTGCTGTGCGAATATGCCAAGACGGCCAAAAACCGCGGTATCGGGGTGATTATTGCCGGCGCGGGCGGTGCCGCGCATCTGCCGGGCATGGTGGCCTCGATGACCACGCTCCCCGTGGTGGGCGTCCCCGTGAAGTCGCGGGCCCTGAACGGGCTGGATTCGCTGCTTTCGATCGTGCAGATGCCTGCGGGCGTTCCGGTGGCGACGACGGCCATCAACGGGGCGAAGAACGCGGCGCTGATAGCCGTGTCGATCCTCGCTCTGCAGGATGCGGAGCTGGCTGCCCGGCTCGAAGCGTTCCGTGCGAAACAGACCGCCGACGTACTGGCGGCAGAACTTTAATCCGGCAGGGGAGGCGGCTATGGCAGAGAAAACGAAAACGATCGGTATCATGGGCGGCGGTCAGCTGGGGCTGATGATCGTCGAGCAGGCGCACCTGCTCGGGGCGCGCACGCTGTGCCTCGACCCTGCGCCCGACGCCCCCGCGTTCGCGCTGAGCGACGGGCACATCGTGGCGGCGTATGACGATGCCGCGGCGCTCGAAGAGCTTTGCCGCCGCAGCGATGTGGTGACCTACGAATTCGAAAACGTCCCGGGCAGCGTGCTGATCCCGCTGGAAAAGAAATACAACATCCCGCAGGGTTTCCGCCCGCTCTACGATTCGCAGGATCGCCTGCGCGAGAAGGACAATGCCCGCGCCAACGGGCTGCGGACGCCCCTGTACGCCGCCGTGGACGACGAGGCGTCGCTGCGTGCCGCCTTGGCCGAGATAGGATTCCCGGCGGTGCTCAAGACCCGTACGCTGGGATACGACGGCCACGGGCAATTGGTGTTGAAGGACGAGGCCGACGTGCCGCGTGCGCTGCCGATGCTCTCCGTACCCTGCATCCTGGAGGCGTTCGTGCCGTTCGATTTCGAAGCCAGCATCGTGATGGTCTCGGACGGGGAGCGCGTCATCCATTTCCCCATCGGGCGGAACGTCCACCGCGACGGTATCCTCGACCTGTGCTTCGTCCCCGCCGAGGGGATGGACGACGGCCTGCGCAGCCGCATGGCTGCGGCCGGCGAGCGGTTCATGAAATCCTGCCGCTACCGCGGGATCCTCGCCATCGAGTTCTTCATCCGCGACGGGGAGTTCTATTTCAACGAAATGGCGCCGCGGCCCCACAATTCGGGGCACTATACCATCGAGGGATGCACGACCAACCAGTTCCGCGAATTGGTGCGCTTCCTGCTGGGCGAACCGTTGCAGGAGCCGCGGCTCGTGGCGCCGACCGTGATGAAGAACATTTTGGGGCAGGATCTCGAAGCGGCCGAGAGAGTCGCCGCCGAAAACCGCCCGGGTGTCCATGTCCACCTTTACGGCAAGACCGAGAGCCGTCCGAAGCGCAAGATGGGGCATATCACCTTCGTCGGGATGGACGCCGGGGAATACGGTGCCGCGTGGGCTGACAGATTCGTAAAATAAGTGCAAACGAAATAACATGGAAAACTACCGGATTTTTGTTGAGAAACATCCCCGTTTCCGGGTCGAGGCCGACAGCCTGCGCCGGGAGCTGAACACCAATCTGAACCTGGACATCCGCAGCCTGCGGTTGCTCAACGTCTACGACCTGTTCGGGTTCAGCCGAGAGCTGCTCGAAAAGAGCCGTTACAGCGTCTTTGGCGAAGTGGTAACCGACAGCGTGACCGATTCGTGCGACCTGGCGGGACGGAAATACATCGCCGTGGAGTACCTCCCCGGCCAGTTCGACCAACGTGCCGCGTCGGCCGTCGACTGCGTGCGGCTGATCGACCCGTCGGCCCAGGTGCGCATCCGCTCGTCGAAGCTGTTGCTGTTCGACGATGCCGTTTCCGACGAAGACCTGGCGCGCATCCGCCATTACTATATCAACGCGGTCGAGTCGCGCGAGAAGAATCTGGACGTGCTGACCGACATGGAACAGGCCGAGGTGAAGCCCGTCGCCGTGCTGGAAGGCTTCACCAAGATGACCGACGCCGAACTGGAACCCTGCTGCAAGCGGTACGGGCTGGCGATGAATGCCGACGACCTGCGCGAGGTGGTGAAATATTTCCGTGCCGAGGGGCGCGATCCCTATGAGACCGAGCTGCGCATCCTCGACACCTATTGGAGCGACCACTGCCGCCATACGACCTTCACCACCGAGCTGGAGGGCATCACGGTCGAGGAGTCGTTCGCAAAGGACGAGATCGAGGATTCGCTGGCCCTCTACCTGCGCATCCGCCGCGAACTGGGGCGCGAGCACAAGAGCATCTGCCTGATGGACATGGCGACCATCGGCGCCCGCTACCTGCGCAAGAAAGGGCTGCTGGACGACCTGGAAGTGAGCGACGAGAACAACGCCTGCTCGGTATACGTCGATGTCGATGTCGACGGGGCGACCGAGAAGTGGCTCCTGCAATTCAAGAACGAAACCCATAACCACCCGACCGAGATCGAGCCGTTCGGCGGCGCTTCGACCTGTCTGGGCGGCGCTATCCGCGACCCGTTGTCGGGGCGCAGCTACGTCTACCAGGCCATGCGTGTAACGGGTGCCGGCAATATCTACCAGAAGGTGTCCGATACGCTCGAAGGCAAGCTCCCGCAGAGCGTCATTTCGAAGAAGGCCGCCGCGGGCTACTCCAGTTACGGCAATCAGATCGGGCTGGCAACGACCCATGTGCGCGAGATTTACCACGACGACTATGTGGCCAAGCGCCTCGAAGTCGGTGCCGTGGTCGGTGCCGTGAAGGCTGAAAACGTCCGCCGCGAAAAACCCGTCCCGGGCGACAAGATTGTCATGCTGGGTGGCCGCACGGGGCGTGACGGTATCGGCGGCGCCACGGGTTCGTCGAAAGAGCACAATACTAAGTCGCTCGAAACCTGCGGCAGCGAGGTGCAGAAGGGCAATGCCCCCGAGGAGCGCAAACTCGAACGCCTGTTCCGCCGCCCCGAGGTGACGCGGCTCATCAAGAAATCGAACGACTTCGGCGCCGGCGGCGTCAGCGTCGCCATCGGCGAGCTGGCCGACGGGCTGGATATTTATCTCGACCGCGTGAAGACCAAGTACAGCGGCCTGAATTCCACGGAACTGGCGATCAGCGAGTCGCAGGAGCGCATGGCCGTAGTCGTCGAGGCGAAAGACGTCGCCCGGTTCATGGAATACTGCCGCGAGGAGAATATCGAGGCGGTCGAGGTGGCCGACGTGACGGATACGGCCCGTATGCGGATGTTCAACAAAGGGCGCAAAGTCGTAGACCTCGCGCGTGAATTCATCGACAGCGCCGGGGCGAAGCACTATGCCGAAGCCATGATCGGTGAGGTGGAGAACCGCGATCCCTTTGCCCGTGAGGTCGTGGGCGCGACGTTTGCCGAACGCTTCGAGGAGAACCTGCGCGACAACAATGTCGTCTCGCAGCGCGGCCTGATCGAAATGTTCGATTCGACGATCGGCCGTTCCACCGTGCTGATGCCGTTCGGCGGCCGCACGCAGGGCAGCGAAACGCAGGTGTCGGTGCAGAAACTCCCGACCGACGGTTACACCGACACGGCCAGCATCATGGCCTTCGGCTACAATCCCTACCTGGCCTCGTGGAGCCCTTACCACGGTGCTGCGTATGCCGTCGTCGAAGCTGCTGCCAAGGTCGTGGCTGCGGGCGCGCGTTATGACAGGATGCGTTACTCATACCAGGAATATTTCGAACGCATGACCCGCGATCCCCGCTCGTGGGGCAAGCCGCTGGGTGCCCTGCTCGGTGCGCTGAAGATGCAGGTCGAACTGGGCCTGCCCTCGATCGGCGGCAAGGACTCGATGTCGGGCACGTTCCAGCATATCAACGTCCCGCCCATGCTGATGGCCTTCGGCATCACGACGGTGAATGCCGGGACGGTCATTTCGACCGATTTCAAGAAGGCCGGCAACCGTATCTACCTGGTGCGCCATACGCCCAGGGAGAACCATATGCCCGACACGGCGCAGCTGAAGGACAACTTCGGCTTTGTCAGCGAAAATATCGAACGCGGCAATATCCTCGCCGCATGGTCGGTGGGCTTCGGAGGTGTCGCCGAAGGTCTTGCCAAGATGGCTTTCGGCAACCGCATCGGCGCCGAGGTGGAGATGGACGAGGCGGAACTCTTCGGATACGCCTATGGTTCGATCCTTGTCGAGAGCGCCGTCGAACTGACCCATCCTGCGGCCGGGCTGCTGGGTATGACCGCAGCCGAAGGGGCGTTGACCGTCAACGGCGTGAAAATGCCGCTCGACGCCCTCTACAAGGCCAATACCGAGAAATTCGCGGCCGTTTACCCCGACAAGGGGGAGAACCATGCCGGGGTGATGACCTCGGAGCCCGCACCCCGGACTTTCGCCTATCGGGGCGAAGCCGTCGAACATCCGCTGGTCTATATCCCCGTGTTCCCGGGCACCAACTGCGACTACGACACGGCCAAAGCATTCCGCAAGGCCGGGGCCGAGGTCGAAATGAGCGTGTTGTGCAACCTCGGGGGCGACGACATCCTGCGTTCGATCCGCGAAATGAAGGAACATATCCGCCGCGCCCATATCTTCGTGCTGAGCGGCGGCTTCTCGTCGGGCGACGAACCCGACGGCAGCGCCAAGTTTATCGTCAACGTACTCAACAATAAGGATATACGCGATGAAATTCACGCGTTGCTTGACCGCGGCGGCCTTATCCTCGGCATCTGCAACGGTTTCCAGGCGCTCGTCAAATCCGGCCTGCTGCCTTACGGCCGCCTGGGCATGGTGACCAAGGATTCGCCGACGCTGTTCCGCAACGACATCAACCGCCATATTTCGCAGATCGTCTCGACGCGCGTCGCGACGACCGCTTCCCCGTGGCTCCGCGGCTTCCGTCCGGGTGAACTGCATTCGATTGCCGTCAGCCACGGCGAGGGTAAGTTCGTGGTGAGCGAGGAGCTTGCCCGCGAGCTGTTCGCCAACGGGCAGGTGGCCTTCCAGTATGTCGATCCCGAAGGGCGTGCGACGGCCGAGGCGCCGTACAACCCCAACGGTTCGTCGTATGCCATCGAGGGCCTGGTGTCGCGTGACGGCCAGATCCTCGGCAAGATGGGGCATACGGAGCGTTACGAGAAAAACCTCTTCAAAAATATCGCAGGCGAGAAGGAGCAGTCGCTGTTCCGCAATGCCGTCAACTATTTCCGCAAAAATTAGTACAACATAAAACTTAAACTCACAAACACCATGAAACAGCTCGAAATGCTCTACGAAGGCAAGGCAAAACAGGTTTTCCGCACCGACGATCCCGACAAGATCATCATCCACTACAAGGATGCGGCAACGGCTTTCAACAACATCAAGAAAGCCACGATCGAAAACAAGGGCGTGCTGAACAACGCCATCTCGACCCTGATTTTCAAGGAGCTTCAGAAGGCGGGTGTTAAGACCCACTATATCGAGACGATCAACGACCGCGACCAGGTGTGCCGCCGGGTGACGATCATCCCGCTGGAGGTGATCGTGCGCAATGTCATCGCCGGATCGATGGCCCAGCGCCTCGGCATCGAGGAGGGTACGCAGCCGTCGAACGTCATCTACGACATCTGCTACAAGAAGGACGAGCTGGGCGACCCGCTGATCAATGACCACCACGCCGTGGCATTGGGTGCCGTGACCTACGAGGAGCTCGAACTGATCTACGCCATGACCTCGCGTATCAACGAGATCCTGCGCAACCTTTTTGCCAAGATGAACATCAAACTCGTGGACTTCAAGATCGAGTTCGGCCGCACGTCGGACGGGGAGATCGTGCTCGCCGACGAAGTGTCGCCCGATACCTGCCGCCTGTGGGACATGACGACCAACGAGAAACTCGACAAAGACCGTTTCCGTCGTGACCTGGGCAAGGTGCGCGAGGCTTACGAGGAGATTTTGGCACGTTTGCAGAAAATCGTCGGGTAATGGTGATGGGGCAGATTAGCGACCGTGAGTTGCATGAGGAGTGCGGGGTGTTCGGCGTCTTCGGAGTCAAGGACGCAGCGTCGCTGACCTACTATGGCCTGCATGCCTTGCAGCACCGCGGACAGGAGGGTGCCGGTATCGTGACCGTCGACCGGGACGCGACGTTCCGCCGCATCAAGGGCGGCGGCCTGGTGACCGAGGTGTTCGGCGAGGGAAACCTCTCGACGCTCAAGGGCGACATGGCCATCGGGCATGTGCGCTATACCACCGCCGGCGGTGGTGGCATCGAGAACGTGCAACCGTTCCTTTTCCGCCACAACACGGGCGATTTCGCGCTGGCGCACAACGGTAATATCGTCAATTCGGCGTTGCTGCGAATTTATCTCGAGAACAAGGGGAGCCTCTTCCAGTCGACCTCGGACAGCGAGATCCTGGCGCACCTGATCAAGAAGGAGACCAAATACCACGACCGTCCGCGCATCTATTCGATCATCGACGCACTGAACATGATCGAGGGGGCTTTTGCATTCCTGATCATGACCGCCAACCGCATCTATGCCTGCCGTGACAAATACGGCCTGCGGCCGCTGTCGATCGGCCGGCTGGGCGACGGTTATGTCGTGTCGAGCGAAACCTGTGCCTTCGACGTGCTGGGTGCGGAGTTCGTCTGCGACGTCGAGCCGGGCGAGATCGTCACGATCGACAGCGAGGGCATCCGGAGCCGCGATTTCTCGCAGTATAAGCGTTGCGAGATGTGCTCGATGGAGTATATCTACTTTGCGCGTCCCGACAGCGACATAGAAGGGTGCAACGTCCATGCCTACCGCAAGGAATCGGGGCGCCTGCTCTTCGGCGAGGCGCCTGCCGAGGCGGACATCGTGGTCGGGGTTCCCGACTCGAGCCTCAGCGCCGCGATGGGTTACGCCGAGGCGAGCGGATTGCCGTATGAAATGGGACTTATCAAGAACAAGTATATCGGCCGCACCTTCATCCAGCCGTCGCAGTCGATGCGTGAGAAGGGCGTGCGGATGAAACTTTCGTCGGTGAGCGGTATCGTTTCGGGGCAGCGTGTGGTGCTGATTGACGATTCGATCGTGCGCGGTACGACCTCGCGCCGCATCGTCACGATGCTCAAGGAGGCGGGGGCCACCGAGGTGCACGTGCGCATTGCCAGTCCCCCGATGACGCACCCCTGCTTCTACGGGGTGGATACCTCGACCCGCGACGAGCTGATCTCGGCGCGCAAGGATGCGGACGGTGTCCGCGAGGAGATATGCGCCGATTCGCTGGCGTTCCTGTCGCCCGGGGCACTGCTCAGGGCGGGAAACCGCAAGGATTTGTGCATGGCCTGCTTCACGGGGCACTATCCCACGGCGTTGTACCAGTCGGTCGATGAGGTGAACAAAGACGTAAAATGTTAAGGACTGTTAAAGGAAGATTATAATGGCACAGAGTTATGAGAAGGCCGGCGTGAACCTCGAGGCCGGATACGAAGTGGTGCGGCGCATCAAGAAACACGTGGCATCGACCTCGCGCCTGGGCGTGATGGGCAATATCGGTGCATTCGGAGGCATGTTCGACCTCTCGGCGCTGAACGTGAAGGAGCCGGTGCTGGTGAGCGGTACCGACGGCGTGGGCACGAAGCTCAAGCTGGCGTTCGAGATGGACAAGCACGACACGATCGGCGTCGACGCCGTGGCCATGTGCGTCAACGACGTGCTGGCGCAGGGTGCCGAGCCGCTGGTGTTCCTCGACTATGTCGCCGTAGGCCATAACGAACCCCAGAAGATCGAGGCCATCGTGAGCGGTGTTGCCGACGGCTGCCGCCAGGCGGGTTGTGCGCTGGTCGGCGGCGAGACGGCCGAAATGCCGGGCATGTACTCCGAGGGCGAGTACGACATCGCCGGTTTCACGGTCGGCGTGGTCGAGAAATCGAAGCTCATCGACGGATCGAAGGTCAGGGCCGGCGATGTGCTGGTGGGCATCGCCTCGAGCGGCGTGCACTCCAACGGCTTCAGCCTCGTGCGTAAGATTCTTGCGGATAACTGCCTGGATCTGCACAAGGTCTATCCCGAGTTGTCGAACAAACTGCTGGGCGAAGTGCTGCTCACCCCGACGAAGATCTACGTGAAGCAGGTGCTCGAAGTGATCCGCAGCTGCGACGTACACGGCATCAGCCATATCACGGGCGGAGGGTTCGACGAAAATATCCCCCGCATTCTGCACGAAGGGCAGGGGCTCGAGATCGAGGAGGGCACTTGGGAGATTCTGCCCGTGTTCCGCTTCCTCGAGAAATACGGCAAGGTGGCCCACCGCGAGATGTTCAACATCTTCAACATGGGTATCGGCATGGTCATCGCCCTCGATGCGTCGCAGGCAGAGAAAGCCATCGCCATCCTTGCGGAGCAGGGCGAGAAGGCGGCCGTCATCGGACGTGTCACGGACACCGAGGGTGTCGTAATCCGCTAAGGCCGTGCGACGCCTTGCGGTCTTTGCCAGCGGCAGCGGCACGAACTTCGAAGCCATCGTCACGGCCTGCGAGCGGGGCGTGCTGGATGCCGAAGTCGTGCTGATGGTCTGCGACAAACCCGGCGCCGGGGTTGTGCAGCGGGCTGCGGGGCACGGGGTCGAGGCATTCGTATTCGCCCCGAAAGAGTATGCCTCGAAGGCCGACTACGAGCGCGAGATCGTGCGGCGGCTCGACCAAGCCGGCGTGGAGCTGGTCTGCTTGGCGGGGTACATGCGCATCGTCGGCGACGTGCTGCTGGGGGCTTACGGCGGACGGATCGTCAACATCCATCCTTCGCTGCTGCCGGCATTCCGCGGGGCGCATGCCATCGAACAGGCGCTGGAATACGGCGTCAAGGTCTTCGGTGTGACGATCCACTATGTCGATGCGACGCTCGACGGCGGGAAGATCATCTCCCAGCGGGCGTTCGGATACGACGGAGACGACATCGCCGAGCTGGAAGCCCGGATTCATGCGGTGGAATATCCGCTTTATATAGAAACGATAAATAAATTATTAAAGGAATAATAACGATATGCGTGCATTAATCAGTGTCAGCGACAAAACGGGTGTCGTTGATTTCGCCAAGGGCCTGCGTGCCCTGGGCTGGGAGGTGATCGCCACGGGCGGCACGATGAAACTGCTCTCCGACAGCGGGGTCGAGGTTATCAACATCAGCGACGTGACGGGCTTTCCCGAGATCTGCGACGGCCGCGTCAAGACCCTGCACCCCAACGTGCACGGCGGCCTGCTGGCGCGACGCGACGATCCCGAACACCTGAAAGCCCTGAAAGATAACAATATCGAATTTATCGACATGGTCTGTGTGAACCTCTACCCGTTCCGCCAGACCATTGCCAAACCCGATGTGAAGATGGAGGACGCCATCGAGAACATCGACATCGGCGGCCCTTCGATGCTGCGTTCTGCGGCCAAGAACTGGGCCGACGTCACGGTGGTCTGCGACCCTGCGGACTATGAGCAGGTGCTCGGTGAAATCCGTGCCGGCGGCAATACGGAAAAGGCTACGCGCCTGAAACTTTCGGCCAAAGCATACACCCATACGGCTGAGTACGATGCGATGATCGCGGCCTATATGCGTGCACAGGCCGGGCTTAACGAGAAGCTGTTCCTTGAATTCGACCTCGTGCAGTCGCTGCGCTACGGGGA
>OMAK01000588.1_pt1 | contig 18647 bp, 27 predicted proteins | sample 1644681 | NCBI WGS metagenome assembly OMAK01 (sample SAMEA103958133, study PRJEB25191) | human gut metagenome | biome: human-associated habitat [ENVO:00009003]; feature: intestine environment [ENVO:2100002]; material: feces | place: Germany | collected 2013/2015 | reverse complement strand
TTGAGAGTTTGGGCATTATATTATAGTTTGTGTTATTCTTTAGCGATATCCGTTTTCCAGGTAATTCCGCTTATATCCATTAATTCAAGTTTATATATTCCAGTTGGTATATCGCTAGTGTTTTTTTCAATATTAATTTCTGCTTTAGCCCCTAATGGAATAACGAGACTATGTTCCCCGGGTTTTACTTTTGCAACATATTTATTACGTATATTGCTCACCGGAAAAGAACTAATCTTCGCCAGAATGCAGAAAAATAAGTCCATCCGACTACCAGGCGGAGAGCCAGCGAAAACATACCGGAAAGGTCATAGGTCTGGCCTGACGGGCGTTCTGGTGTTGATTCTTTCTCCATAGACTCCTGTATTATTTATCTTGATTGTTCTTTTTTATGATATTTGGCTGCAAAATGTTCCCTAATAGGCCACCCATGGCAGTTCCCCACAATGTGCTGTTTAGTGGAGATGAGGTAATTGGACAAGTATCCGTGCTACAGCCGACATACCTCCAATATAGATAGCCGCCAATAGCCCCGACTATTGCACCTACGATTGTAGGCCAATATCTTTTAGCGAATGTTTTTTCCATCCTTTTTTAATACTTTTGATACATGTCTTTTAAAGAAACAGATTTCCTAGGGAAATTGTTTCCCAATATATGGATTATTTTTCATATTAGTTGCTTAAAAAAGGAAGAATTGATTAAACTGCTCTCATTTTGAGCATTTAAAAGGAAAACTTGGTATCTTTGTGGCATCACTAAACAAAATACGTCTGAAATAATGCAACCATATACTATATGTTTGATGGGTGGTGTGGCTCGTAATCCACTTGTGCGATTAGCTGCACCTGCTTCCGCATCTTTTCCGGCAGATGAACACATTGCCATTGTCGGACCTAACGGTTCTGGAAAAAGCCTTTTGGTAGATATGCTTATCGGAAAATACCCTTTGAAGGAAGGAACAATAACCTATGACTTTTCTCCTTCAACGTCAAAAACAGTCTATGAGAATATCAAATATATTGCTTTTCGCGATACGTATGGGTCGGCGGATGCCAATTACTATTATCAGCAGCGCTGGAACACCCATGATCATGATGATGTTCCGTTAGTCAGGGATATGTTGGGAGAAGTCAGGGATGAGAAACTGAAACAAGAACTTTTTGAATTATTCCGTATTGAACTTATGCTGGATAAGCCGATGATTCTTCTTTCCAGTGGTGAGTTGCGTAAATTTCAGTTAGTGAAGGCACTACTTACAGCTCCCCGTGTTCTTATTATGGATAATCCTTTCATTGGACTGGATGCCCAGACCCGTGAATTGCTGAATACTTTGTTGGCAGGACTAGCCAAACGCTCTGCCGTACAACTTATCCTGATACTTTCTATGATGGATGATATTCCCTCATATATTAATAAAGTGTTGCCGATAGCTAATCGTACGGTAGGGCAAATGATGCAACGTGATCAATATCTTACCATATTCCGGAATGCAGATATACTTGTACCCGAAGATTTACAGCAGCGTATTATTGACCTTCCCTATGATAATACCAATTATGTATCCGATGAAGTGGTCCGATTGAATAAAGTCAGTATTCGCTATGGTGACCGTACTATTTTGAAAGAACTGGACTGGACAGTGATGCGCGGACAGAAGTGGGCGTTGAGTGGTGAGAATGGAGCGGGAAAGTCTACTCTACTTAGTCTTGTGTGTGCCGATAATCCTCAATCATACGCTTGCGATATCAGTCTGTTCGGGAGAAAGAGAGGGACGGGGGAGAGCATTTGGGAAATAAAGAAACATATTGGTTATGTCAGCCCTGAAATGCACCGTGCTTATTTGAAGAATCTACCGGCGATTGAAATAGTTGCCTCCGGCCTGCACGACAGTATCGGACTATACAAGCGCCCGAAAGCGGAACAGATGTCTGTTTGTGAATGGTGGATGGATATTTTCGGTATTGCTGCCTTAAAAGACAAACCTTTCTTGCAATTATCCAGCGGTGAGCAACGTCTGGCACTTCTGGCACGTGCTTTTGTAAAAGATCCGGAATTATTGATACTGGATGAGCCTTTGCATGGTCTGGATACATACAATCGTCGGCGGGTAAAGAAGATAATCGAAGCATTTTGCCGCCGGCAGGATAAAACCATGATTATGGTTACCCATTATGAAAGGGAGTTGCCCGCTACTATTACAGATCGCATAGCTTTAAAGCGTAATCGGTAATCAGTCAAAATTATGAAGAAACTGTTATTCCTGTTTTTGATACTTTTTTTCTTCTTTTCTTGTGGGAGAGGGAAGGCACCGATAAGTGAAAGTTCCCGGATAATACCCGACTCTTTCGCAATCGGTTTGAATTTGTATAATAAAGGAAGAGCAGTTTATCATCATTCCAATAACATGGACAGCATGTTATTCTATATGCAATTGGCTGAAGGTTTCTTCATACGTGATGGGCATAAAGCGCAGGTGAACCGTTACATTGCTTCTGTCTATTCGGCAAGAGGAGAATCGGATGAGGCTATCCGTTATTTTCTGAGGGCCAGTCGTACGGCAGAAGAATGGCAGTATAGTTTTATCTGTCAGGGAATAGCTGATGCCTATACTGCTGCCGGGCGCTTCCGGGAAGGGGTATCTGGATTAGATTCTATACGGAAGAATATGGATAACAGGCAGATGGTACCTTATTATCATTTAGCTAAAGGAAATCTTTGGGCCGGTATCAACGAATATGCTTCTGCTTCTACCTATTATCGTATTGCGTCGATGTCCTTGAACCGTTGGGTTGCAGCCGAGGCATCCCGGAGGTTGAAGTTACTATACTCTTCGCTGGGGAAAGACAGCTGCTCTTTCTATTCAGCACTTGCTGCTAATGAACATCTTGTAAATGAACTGAGAAGAGAGGAAGGAGTTGAAAGCCGGACGAAGTATGAAAAGGCTAAACTGGAAAATGAACTGAACCGGTTGAAAATAGATAAGCAGAGGCGGGGAATCTGGCTGTTAAGTTTGGGACTTTGTTTTGTTGTGGCATTTGCTGCGAGTTATATTGTTTGGCAACGTCGCAAACGCCAGATGTATAAGCAGCTTTGGCGTGAGCAATCCCTGAGACTGAGTCAGACGGAACAATTGTTACAGCAGTCGGAAGAGTTGAGTATATTGCGCGAAAAAGAGAGTCAGCTTCGTGAATCGCTTTTTCGACGGATGAAGTCGTTTCATAAAATTCCCTCTTTGGAAAAAGAAGAAGAGAGTGCTGAAGAGGAAAATGATAATCAAAATCGACGTATAGCCTTGTCTAATGAAGAATGGGAGGATATACGCCAAACGGTGGATGGAAGTTATGATAAATTTTCAGTGCGATTACTGGAAGCTTTTCCGGGATTGAGCATGAAGGATGTGTATTTTTGTTGCCTAGTGAAAATAAACGTTAGTATTAAAGATCTATCTGACATTTACTGTATCAGTCGTACCTCGATAAGTCGTAAGAAACAGCGGATGAAACGAGATAAGTTGGGATTGACGGAGAATAATGAGACTTTGGATGATTTTTTGCGCCGTTTTTGAGCTTTTGTCTATAAGATAATTTGTATTTCCTTCCTTGTCCAGCTATCTTTGCCTCATTGTTTCATGTAAAAAATAAAAATATGAAAAGCAAACAATGGAAAAGTGCAGGACTGATATGCCTGGTGTTTATTGGAGGGTTGAGTTCTTGTATAAATGGTGGACAAGGATCAAAAGGTGATGCATTAGACGCACAACCGATAGTTGGTTCGGTGGAGATTTTAAACGGAGATTCTGTATGGGTTTGCAACCAATCGGCACTGAAAGATACATTAGTACTTCCATTGAGTTATTTTGCAGATGAATTGCAGATTGTGAAGTTGGATAACCGGGATGAAGCATTGGTGCCTGTGCGGAATGTGATTGTTTCTGACAATTATATATTGGTATGGGGCAAAGACCAAACTCCTTTTAAGCTTTTCGATAAATCTGGTAAATTTAGTTATATCTCAAAATTTCACATCTTAATATCTTATAAATTAACAATTTATATTGTGATGTGTTTTTATCAAGGAACAAATTAGGAACAGAAACACGAATTATCATATTTTCTTGTTTTTTTATTTGCACTACCTTTCTTTCTCTTCACTTGTTCGTACTTTGAGTATTTTTCCAAGTCATTTCACACGATTTTCATCCTCTCGCCAAGAGTGATTGTTGCAGTCATCTATGGATGAATAACCACAGCCAAAAGAAAAAAGGACAAATCTCTGTTTCTTTCAAGGAACATTGTTTTTTGCAAAGGTAACCATTTCCCTCAAAACACCTATACAGGCAGTCCAATATATCTGCCTATATTTAGTTTACTTTAGTTTAGCATATATATAAGCTAATAGACTAAACTAAACCTTTACCGAAGTTCTCCCCCTTACTTTTATATTCACAGTCAAAAGAGAAGATAATCGCACCGATATTTTCTTTTTTCGCTGCATCCCAATTTTACGGAAGTTCCTTTTATCGTAACTTCTGCCATAGGCATTTTATCCTCGCATCCCAACTTTCGGTCTGCCTGATGAGAATTGTGTCGCAAAGGTACTTGTCATGTCTTTCTTGTATTCAAGGTCACAGCCTGACGGTTCCCGACAAAATCTCCACGCTCCGCTTTGCAGAGGTCGTATTTGGTCGTGAAACCCTGCATAAAGAGCCATAACACCTTTTGAGGCGACATAATTTTCAATCAAGCCCGAAAGTAGCTGAAATGCTAAAAGAGGGAAAATAAAAAACTTAAAACTTAGGATTATGGCAAACTATGCAACAAACATTTTCTACGCAAGGACGGAAAACAAAGCAGACCTCGACAAGATAGAGGCATTCTTGGATGACACTTTTGACGGCTTTGTCAATAGACACAGCGATAGCGTGGATGCGGAGTTTACCTCTCGTTGGGTTTATCCGGAAGAAGAAATCGACAGGCTGATAGCTTCGTTGGAAGCCAAAGACAAAACTTATATCAAAATTCTGTCCTACGAATTTGCAGACGAATACGTGAGCTTCAGAATCTTCTCACAGGGTAAATGGGATATCAAGTTGTAACCCTAAAATGACAAGACTATGTACGAATACGAAAAAGATAGCGAAATTATAGGTGCGCACTGCACCCTGCTTACCCCCTATAAAGGCTACTCCGAGGGAACAGTTGTCGGCGACTTCGGCAATAAAATAGTGGTACGTCTTAGCAGTGGCAAAGAGGTGGTCGAGTACCGTGATGAAGTGATTATTTACGATTAAATCCAAGAGCGATGCAACAGGTAGCAATGAAATTCGTCCAATGGGACGTACCCGAATTAGAAAAGCTGAAAGGCTGCAGGGTTTACCAGTTACGGGAACAACTTGATAACGGAGACAAGTTGAGCCGTGAAGACAAGAACTGGATTACCCGAAACGTGAAAGAGTGCATCCATTTCAAAAGAGGTATCGCATTGATGGGCTACTTCTTTGATTTCTCCGATGTTCTCAAACGATATTTCGTGAAACAGCACGGACATATCACCGAGTATTGCGCCATTGACAAGACTGCGTTGCGCTCTGTCTTGTATGGTCGAATAGAAGACGTAGTAGAAGTATAATTAAAATCAAAGAAACATGAAAGCAACGATTGAGCATAGCTTTTGTCCTTATTGTGACGAGGTAACAGAACTCTACTTCCGTATCATCAACACGATTCTTTTCTCAACCGATGAAACGGAACTGCGTACCGGCATGGAACGCCTACAAGAAAAAACACGTCTTGATGATTATTTCGTCTTCGGCTATGGCAAGCATCACCTATGGGTCTGCCAAAGACGTCCCAGTAATCAAAAAAAGATTTTCGAGCATCGGGTAATCATGGCAGAATTTTGATGATACAGGCAGGAACGGGATAATCTTCCATTCCTGCCACGCCGCATTCCCTTTTTTACATCTATCTCTCTCTTTTGGCTGCGCCATATCCTTTTGTAAAAACCAGCCATTCGTGAAAAGCTGCCGTCCGCTTTTCCGAAAAGCAGGGTTCTTTCCTTTTTCCCTTTTGTCCCCTATTCTTTCTGCCGGACGGGAACATGGCAGCACCCCGATACCCCGTTCCGCCTTTTGTCGCCACTTCGTTGATATTCCCTTCTGCGGTATCGCCACCTGTTGTCAGTTCAGTGTTCTGTTTGTAGCCACCTCTATTCAGTCCGACCGAATTACACGAAAATCCCTGCCGATTCTGCGGACTTACAGCCGAAACGCGCACCATTGTGCCGGTGGACGGATTGCTCTTTCACTTCCCCTGCAACTACGGCTTTCCGCTCATTTTCAGAATAGTTTTCCGCCGAAGTCATCATCATTTTCCGATGCAAAGATAGTATGCAGACGGGAACGACTTTGGAAGTCTTGACCAATGGCACAGCCGTACAATCTTCCTTTATCGAGCCTTCTGGTTTTGCCTACGGACAAAAATAAAGAGTATTGATGCGTCCGGCCTTGGTGCATTCCCTTAACTGCACCTACTTTTTGAGGCAGCGTAAAATTGATTTAATAACTTCTAAAAACAATTCATTATGAAAAAGATTGAAAACAATTTCGTAGTAACCGGTTTCGTAGGAAAGGATGCAGAAATCCGTCAGTTCACCAACGCAAGTGTAGCACGTTTCCCTCTGGCAGTAAGCCGACTGGAGAATAATGGCGAGGAATCCAAACGCGTTTCCGCCTTTATGAATTTTGAGGCGTGGCGTAAAAACGAGAACACCGGGTCGTTCGACCAACTGACCAAGGGTACGATGCTGACCGTCGAGGGGTATTTCAAGCCCGAAGAATGGAGCGACCAAAGCGGTGTGAAACACAACCGTATCGTGATAGTCGCCGTCAAGTTCTATCCGCCCGTCGAGAAGGAGGAGACTCCTGAAAAGCCGGCCAAACCAGCGAAAAAAGGCAAGAAATAATCCTTGCCTTATCACGACAAAAGCGGCCTTTGGGTCGCTTTTGTTTTACTCATTACGGTGTTGTTGCACCATCTGTACTTTTATACTCTACTTGTTCTCTTTTACCGCATTCAGAAATGCTTTGGCAGGTTTGAATGCAGGGATGTTGTGAGCGGGAATTTTAATTGTCGTATTCTTCGAAATGTTCCGGGCCGTCTTTTCAGCTCTCCGTTTTATAACAAAGCTGCCGAAGCCGCGCAAGAACACCTCGTTTCCCGCAACCATCGACTCTTTTACATTTTCCATGAATGATTCCACCACAGTCATCACAACCGTTTTCTCAATTCCGCTCTGCCGTGAGATCTGAGCGACAATTTCCGCTTTTGTCATATTGTTCTTGATTTTAATGAATACGGTGCAAAATTAACAAATATCCGCCTGTTATAACAATCCAAACTTATTTGTCATCCCGAAAACTGCTTTTACTGAATCCGCCGAAGACGCCCCTCAAGAGCCTGCCCACTACCAAAAATACCAACAATAAAATTATAATATCTCCCATAGGTCTTATTTTTTATAGTTATATCCAACTTAAAGATACGAAAAAATAATGAATTACGCAAGTAATCTACTGATTTTCAATATCCATATTTGATTTATAAGTTCTATTTCCGGATGCCCGGCACGCGTCCCGGTGTTCGGTTAAGCTGAACCTTGTATTTATTGAGAATGCTGTACACGGTGCTTTTACTCCGGACACCGCTCTCTTTCCAAATATCACGGATTGAATACCCATTGTTATACATATCCACGATTTTTTTGTCCCGTTCAGTTTTACTCATACTTTTTTTGGTAATCGGAATACTGATACTCTGCTGCAGGCGTATAATCTTATCTGACGACTTCCGCAAAACAGCCACTTCCTCCGGTAATGCCCCGAACATGGCCAATACTTCCGCCGGTGTCGTGTCCGGAAACAATTTGTTGTCGGTGTCAATTTTATCGTGAATGGAGATAATACGCACGACCTTGATGCGGCATAGCTCGATCAATGCCGATAGTTCCCGTAAACCACGCACGGCATTGCTGAATTTTGACACCACCAATTCGTCGCCTCTTTCAAGATTCGACATCAGTTGTTTCCATCTCGGTCTGAGCGTCTCGTGTCCGACCGATTCTTCAACCACTTGTACACACCCGTACTGGCGCATCCATTCCTTATCCGCATCAAACGCATCGTAGGAATTCGCCTCGAATATATAACCGACTTTTGCCATATCAATATACAATATTCATGATAACAAGTGCAAATATACAAGTTTTATTCGAGTATCTGAATCATACTATATTAAAAAACGAAAATCGTACATTTTTCATGTTTTTATCTTCACTTGTTTTCATTGGTAATCATACTATTAAGTACGATATTAAAAAATGCGCAAAATACGGTTTTTCGGATGCGAAGTATCAAAAATAATATATAGTTTTGCACTAAATAGTACGAAATAATATAGTATGAAAACATCAAAATCGAACTTAAAACAGCCGATAATCTTTGCCAAAATAATTGCCGTTTCGATTGCCGTATTCCTATGCGCGTCATGCGACAACGGCAATGGCAAACGATTGGCGAAAGCCAAGAATGACCCTGCCGGAACATACAGGGAATACCTGTCTGACATACGCAGGCAGAAAAGACTCTCCATTAAAGAATTGACCGGACACCTCAAGCAATGGCAAACATTGAGGGATTCCGTATTCCTGTATCTCGAATGTGATACGCTTGGCCGGCTTCATTCCACTGTAAGAGAAGAGTGTGAACAGATACATGATTCCATCCGCATGGAATTTTCACGGATGGTGCTGTCTCAAACACGCACTTATAAGGATATACTGTGGGTAAAAGAACAAATCTCGCCGCATCTTGAAGACAAAGAGTTGCATCGTGTGGCTGAAACAATCCGGCCGTTCTTTGCCTCATTGGATAACCAGCCCGTCAGTCAGAGAAACCGACAACATATTCTTGCCACTTATCGAGCTACCCTTGCTGAAACGATTGATTACGGTATTCATTGTATGGCAGACCTGACGACCTTTATCGAAAAGGAGGATGCTGTGTACCGGGCATTCCTTTCACGTCTGCCTGATTTCGACGGCGAGAATCTTTCCGACATCACGCATGACACGGAACGATGCTGCGCACAGGTATTTCTTGCCGCCGAACGGAACGACATCACCTATCGCAATGCCATGATTTATTTGGCCATGCGCACCAACCGCAGGCTGATTCAGAATGTCCGAACCTGTATCGACGACATCTGCAATCAAAAAGTCAAGACACCGGCACAGGCACAAGCCTACATCTGGATGCTTCTCCAGCCTTATTCGTCGTTGGACGGTTTCTGCTTGGCGTTGCTTTCAGCCGAAGAAAGAGAGCAACTCGATATGCTTGCCTCGCAGACACCCGACGCTTTCAGAGAGTTGGGCAGGATGCTGCACCCAGGAGACAACCGCTTGGACGAGCTGCCCGGAATGCTGATGGAAGCATTCATACACACGCTGTAAAATATGACAACAGAAAAATATATGAATATGTTACGACATTTTTATAATGACTTCATGGCATTCGTCCCCCTGCAACTTCCGCAGTTGCTCGATGTGACGACGATGGAAGAACCGCAGTTCTACGGCGACTATGTGCTGCTTACGTTTCCGTTGCGCACCCCTTACGAACTGGACGAAGTAATGGATATGTTCGAGGACGACATGGAGTTGATCACGCTTTACCACCATATCCCGATGCGGACGGAAAAATTCGGTCATAGCACTTGTGCATACTCGAATCCCGCTTTCGGACAGATGTTCAAGATGAACGCCAAGACTGATACGGAGGGTAATGTAAACAGCATCCTTGTTACCATCTATGATTCTTTGGAGCAGATGTACGGGGACCTATGCCTCGATTTGGAACTTCACTCCAAAAGCGGGTTCCTGAAATACAAGAAAGACAAGTCCGACGTGCTGATGAATTTCATATGAGAGAAAGTTTATACCGACAGATGGTCTATTGCATCAACACCTACCGGACGTGGATAGAGGTTGCCGATGACAATCTCTACAAGGAGCATATCATCTCAAGAACCGACCGCACCGATTACCTCGTTTCCCGTACATTGGTGCTGCGTGCCTTCAAGACGAACGGCATACACGCCGAGGGTACGACATGGACTATTCCCGAACACGAACTGGACAAGGCTTTGGCCATCTACCGAAAGCAAGACAGTACATTCAAGCAGCGCATCAAGAAAGCGGCCATGTACTTTTCGCCCAAGGATGCCGAAACCCTTATCCGACTGGCGACATACGGTATTGTCCAGTTGGAACTCATTGTGCGCCCCACTCCCATACCCGAAAAGCCCTATTACTTATGTTACTGAATATCCTGCTACTCATTTTCTGCGCGATACCTTTCGGGGTATCAATGTCATTGTACAAGAACAACAAGCGGTTCATGACACCCTTTTACATGGCAATGGCACGAAGCGGCAACGCCCGTAAACTGTATGTGCAAGTATGGCTGATATGCCTGCTTCTTTTCCATTATGTATATGCCTGTGGACATATGGGTGAGTTTGGAATCCTACTCTCTACCGGTGTCTGTGCCGCAATGTTCTCGTTCCGATGGACGGACAACTGGTTACGCAGGTTGCTTGACCGCCCCGGTGCATTTGTCACACTCGCATCGGTCGCACTGGTCATCGGCTTTGTGCCGCATCTGTACACCTTGGCGATAACCATTACCTATCTTCTTCTGGCAGCCCTGTTCTATCCCTCCGTTCGGGTCATGTCCGAATGCAAGGACACGGGGACACTTTCCGGATGGGCAAAGCATCCCGGAATGCTGTCAGAATCCTATCACGACAATCATCACGCAAATCTGCCGCATGAAGCGGACAGCGGCAACACTGACATATCCGCACAATATGAATCATTAAAACCGAATGAAAATGAAAAATAACCAAAAGATACCTGTTTCCATATTGGCAGACAGGGAGGTATTCGAATATCTCAAGGAGAAAGGGGATGAACGCAAGACACGCACCGAAGCGTACTGTGACCTGTTGGACAAATCACTGGCAGGTTTCGTTTCCCCGTTTTTAAGAAAGAAGGACTACGTGCTGCAACCCAACCAGTGCTACCTGACCGTTTCCGACCTCGCATCGGAGTGGCATTGGCACAGGGCTACCGTCCGTTCTTTTTTGAGTGCAATGGAGGCATTCGGCTTGCTGACCCGCATCCAGCTTCCCAAAAGCGTGGTCATTACCATGACCGTACAATCCGGTCAGGCAGCACAGCCCCGCGATGCACAGGAGCAGCCGGACTTTGCCGGACAGCTCCGTGAGGTATTGTCCGATTGGGTAATCGGCAAAACGACCGCTGCCGAAACTGGCGTAATGTGTGGACAACTCGTAAGTCTGGCAAAGGCTGAAATTGCCGACCGTGACGCCGGACACTGTTCGGACACCCATTCCATCACGACCTCCGCACATTCCGGCACTTTGGTCACGGAACATCGTGAAACAGCCCTGTGCTGCATCGCCCACGCCGCCCTGCAAAAAATCCTGCACAAGTCGAGATTCGATGACAGTTCGCCGCTTGTGGATTTCTTCCGGCTTGACCTCGGCGAAGAATGGGCAGCTTTCATCGAGTCCGCCAAAGACCTCGCCGGGCTGATTCTCGACACCGAGGCATCAGTGACGGACTTCGACATGGACGAAGACCAAGAACGCCTCAAATCGCTTCGCAAACCCTTTTTATCGCTTCTGGCGAAGGCACAGGCGATGGTGGATTGAACCGGGAGTCGAAAACAGATTGTATAACGCGAACAATCCGCCTCCATCCCTTAACGGTCATCCTGCCGGTTATAGGAGGCACACGGGCTTGCCCGTCTGCCACGAAACAAAGGGAAGGGGGAGCCTAATACCCCGACCGTCTATCGACCGTCGGGAGGCTGTCCGGGCAAGCAGCAAGCTGGGACAGGACGGATTGTCCGAAACAACACGAAAAGAGTATGGCAGATCAAAAACAGGTACTTGATGTGAAGGTGTCGAAAGGCATCACCACAGCCCAAAGTAACGAACACTTGCGTGATCGCAGTGAAAGGGCGGAAAAGTACGCTATGAATAAGGGGAATTACGACCCCACACGCAAACACCTGAACTTCGAGATTGCACCCGGAGGCAAGGTACGTCCCATCGACACGAGCCGCAACATTCCCGAACGGATGGCGGACATATTGGAGAGGCGTGGAATCAAAGACCCCAACGAAGGACTGGCAGAACCGAAGTACCGCACGGTGGTGAACTTCATTTTCGGCGGTTCCCGTAAGCGGATGCACGAACTCGCATTCGGCACGCAGAAAGTGGATTTCGAGAAAGATGCGGACAATATCCATATCAAAAGAGAAAGCGATATTGAACGCTGGGCGAAAGACGTCTATTCATTCGTGAGTGGCAAATATGGCGAGCAGAACATCGCCGCATTCATCGTACACCTTGACGAATTGAATCCGCACGTCCACTGTACGCTCCTGCCAATCAAAGACGGTCGCTTTGCGTACAAGGAAATATTCGCCGGTAAGGACAAGTTTGAATACAGCGCAAGGATGAAACAGCTTCATACCGACTTTTTCACCGAAGTCAATACAAGGTGGGGAATGTCGAGAGGAACAAGCATATCCGAAACAGGCGCACGGCACAGGACTACCGAAGAATACCGCCGTATGCTATCGGAAGAATGTACGACCATCGAGGAAAATATCAGCCGTCATCAAAAAGTTCTGGCTGACCTCCAATCGGACATCCGTCTGGCAGAGCGCAGGGTCAAGGGGCTTACGACAATGGTCGATAACCTTGAGAAGTCGAAAGCCGAAAAAGAGGCCCTGCTATCGGCAGCCGAACAGGATTTGAAAGCGAACAAGGGTGATGCTGAACAATTAGCCGCACAAGTGAAAAGTCTGGAAAAAGAACTGGCCGGAATCAACAGGCAACTGGCAGATAAGCAGGAGAAGTTACAGACGGCTGACCGGCAGCTTGCCGAGCTGAAAGAGAACATGGATGCCATTGAGGAACGTACCGGGGAACTCAAGGAGGAAGCCTACAAATACTCCCATGATGTACATTCCAAAGTGGACACGTTGCTCAAGGATGTCCTGCTGGAAAATGTGGTCGGCGAGTATAGGAACGTATCGGCACAGATGGACGTGGCGGAACGGCAACTGTTCGACGGCTCGCTCGTCCAGTCCATAGCGGAACAAGGTACAGACGTGATGCACTGCGCGACGATGCTGTTTCTCGGTATGGTCGATGATGCCACCACTTTTGCCGAAACTCGTGGCGGCGGAGGTGGCGGCAGCGACCTGAAATGGGGACGCGACGAGGACGAGGACAACCGTGCATGGGCACTCCGCTGCATGAGGATGGCGAGCCGCATGATGCGCCCGGCCATTGGCAAGAAACCCAAACGGTAAGTGGCGTACGCCTTATTACAAATCAAAAAGTATAACGAATAATATCATTGGAATATGACGAAACAGATCTTTTTTATATTGGCCGTGCTTTGCACGTTGCAGGCGCAGGCAAGTGTACAACCCGTACAGGTGGATACTGTACAACATACACCGTACTATAATGTCTCGGAGGAACGGCAACCGATACAGCCCGTCTATCTTGACGGAGTGGTACTTCCGGCATCCCGGACTGGCAACTGGTTTGTCAGCATTGCCGGGGGTACGTCCGCCTTTCTCGGCACACCTCTCGGCTGCGAAGACCTCTTCGGACGCTTGAAACCCTCGTACAGTTTCGCAGTCGGAAAATGGTTCACTCCGTCCGTCGGTGCACGTATCAATTACAGCGGTGTGCAGTTCAAAGATGGAACATTGTCCAATCAGGAATACCACCATATCCATGCGGATCTGCTGTGGAATGTCCTTGGCCGCAGATATGCCCGGCAAGAACAGGTACGCTGGAATCTTGCTCCCTTTGCCGGTGTCGGCCTGTTGCACAATGCTTCTAACGGGAATAATCCCTTTGCTGTTTCGTATGGCGTACAGGGAGAATATCGGATTTCCAAACGAGTAAGTGCCATGTTGGAACTCTCCGGCACGACCACCTTTCAGGACTTCGATGGTTACGGACGCCCGAACCGCCTCGGCGACCACATGGTATCGCTGACCGCCGGTTTCACGTTTCATCTCGGAAAGGTCGGTTGGAAACGCGCGGTTGATGCAACACCTTACATTCGTCAGAATGAGTGGCTCGTGGATTATGCCAATGTCTTGTCCGGAGAAAACAAGCGTTATAAAGACTGGTACGACCGCAACCGACGGACGCTCGCAGAATTGTTGAAAATTCTGGAAATAGAAGGCTTGCTTGACAAGTACGGTCATCTGGTTAATGACGATGAGACCGACCGCCGTCAAGGTTATCCCAGAAATAATTACAGCGGATTGAACTCACTTCGGGCAAGATTGAAAAACCGGCATTGGGATGGAATCTCGCCACTTGATTCTGCAAGTATTATATATGGCAACAACGGAGATGATTCCGAACAACCGGGCATAATCGTTTCTGAAAAGACGGAACTCATACAAGCCGGAAATTGCATCGGGTCGCCTGTCTATTTCTTTTTTAACCTCAATACGGCGCACCTGACGGATGCTTCCCAAATGCTTAACCTTGATGAACTGGCTCGCGTGGCCAAGAAATACGGATTATCCGTGAAAGTGACCGGCGCGGCCGACAGTTCGACTGGAACTCCCGTGCTTAATGGTTCATTAAGTACATCGAGAGCGGATCATATCGTTGCAGAATTAGAAAAGCGTGGCATACCGATCGAACGCATCGTCAAGGTAAGCAGGGGCGGCATAGCTGACCATGTGCCGGTCGAAGCCAACAGGCATACGAAAGTGGAGTTATTCTTTTAGTTTTTACATTAACTTTCATCAAGTCCCTCAATCTATAATCCGGATTGCAGGGACTTTTTTGTGAATGGCTATCATAACGTTATCAATGAGAGTAATAAGATTATAGGTTTCCTGAATCCGGATTACGCTTCGTATGACTGATAATATTTTCTGTCGAGTTATGAAATAATCCGCTTACGAGCACAAGATATTCTGGTAAAATATCATTCTTTCCCCAAAGCAGTTCTATCCCGAAAAGTTCCGAGAGGGTACGTGCTATATCGAATCCGAATGCTTCAAGCGAGGGACGTACTTTGTCCGGATGCAGGCAAGGACGGTTGCATTTGCGGGCGCATTCGGAATCTGGACAGTATAGGCATTTTCCTACATAGGCGAATGCCCTGCCTCCGTATCTGTGCTCCAGTTCCAGCAACTCTTTTTCTATCCTGATTCGTTCTGGTCTGATTAACTCTTGTGATTTGTCTATCGGGATGCCTTTTTCGATAGGAATAATTTTGGTAGCCATAAGATAGGCATACTTGTACTGGCGCAGAAATTCTCCGGTATCGAAATCGAACGGCGGGCATCCCCAACTATTACCGTAGTTGGGGCATTGTTTGCAAAATTCGACAAAACGTTTTTCGTCCCGGAAGCGTGAAATATATTCGTCCACGCTGATATTTGCTGTGAAATTCTCTATGATATATTTTTCAGTCATTGCTTCACTTTAATGAATCCTATTGTAGTGTCGAACTTCACGCAATTATTTCGGAACAGCCGTTCTATACAGCCGCTCAGGCGCATCTCCTTCGTCAGCAGAACCGGTAAATCGAGAAAAGGGCTATAAAGGTAATATCGAGTTATGTGCCGGTTTATCGGCTCGAGTCCATTGCAATGGTAAAATATTTGTTTGAGCATGCGCGTATAAATCAGATGATTTGGGTGAATAGGTCGAGTTGGTGCAGGAGCGTGACGGTAAAGAAGATGCCGACGACCAGACTCAGCGCAATGAGCAGTGCATCGAGTACGTGGGCCGAGGGTTTCGTCGGCCGGTCGGCGTTGCTTCGGACATACTCCCGAAAGAAGATGTAGAGTGCAGGTACGGTACTGCACGCCAGCAGGTAGTCTTCGGGTATGCCGAAGAAGTAGACTTTCGACAGTCCGATCAGCGCCCAGTGGCAGAGGAACATGGCCAGCACGATATTGACCTGCTCCGAGAAGGCGAGCATCAGTCCAATGGTGAAAACCGCCACCGAACAGGGCATGACGGGCGAGGTCATCATGGGGAATTCGTGGCCCAGCGCCAGCGAGCAGAGGGGATATATCAACGGCATGGCAAGGAGCAGGACAGCGAATGCGTTGTGCTGGCCGGTGCGTTCGAGCGAGGCGTGTTTCACCAGCAGGTCATAAATCCAGATTCCACCCATGATGGCCCAGAAGAGTGCTAACATGCCGTGATATTCGCGCGGTCGGCAATAGATCATGTAATAGACTCCGGCAATCCAAAAGTTGAGCATCGCCATGAAACTCTTCATGGCGATGCGCACAGTGTTTGTCGGCCGCAGGCAGAGCAACAGAAGCAGCAGGGTTGCAATGCCCGTAAAGACAATCTGCGCAGGCCAGGTTGCGGCATTGTAGGCCGCGATCGTGTTCCAAAAAATTTCCATAACCTAACTATTTTTTCGTGTGCGTCGGGTCATAGAGAAGGCCCGGCGCTTGAAGATGAATATCGGCAGCGTGGCACCGGCGGCAAGCAGCGCAATGACACTCAGCGATACGGTGGCATTGAGAAAAAACTGCTGCATGTAGCGCATCCCTTCGTCAGCCCGATCGAGCGACTGGAGGAACATGATGAGCGAGAAAACCGTCTTGTAGGCGTAGATGCCCGGAACCATCGGCAGCAGCGCCGGGATGTAAAGCGCCGTCATCGGGCAGCGGATGGCCTTGCCCAGCCAGAGGCTTCCGAAGCCGATGGCCGTTGCGGCGCAGAGCGACGCCGTGTCGATGTCCATGCCGGCGCAGTTCATCAGGCAGAACCGCAGGGCGTGTCCCACGGCGGCCAGCAGGGCGATGCGCGGGAAGGCGCGCATCGGGGGATCGGAGATGGCCCCGAATCCGATGGCGGCGACAGCGGCGAAGAGTCCGTCGAGCAGAATATCCGTCACGATCATAGCAGCGAATCTTTAACCATTAACAAAGTGGCCGACAAACCGACGGCGATGCAGACGATCAGCAGCATGGCGTTGACCAGCCGGCTGACACCCATAAGGACGTGTCCTTCCATGATGTCGATGACCCCGTTGATGAGCGGCACGCCCGGCACGAGAAACAGCGGACTGGTGGCCAAAGTGATCTCGGCTGTGCAGTCGAAACGCAAGGCGGCCGTGGCGCAGAGTGACGCGACGAAAGCCGAGCAGGCGAAGACGAGAAAGTGATTGACTGCGTGAGCCTGCATGCGCTGTTTGACGGCGAAGCTCACGAGTGTCGCCGTGAAGACGATGCCCACGGCCGTCCAGTCGCCGCCGAAGAGCTTGCAGAACGAGGCGTTGGCCAGTCCGACGAACACGAGCGTGAAGATCGGGTCCATGCGCGGTTTGTCAACCAGCGTCCGGTAACGGCTGCGGATTTCGTCGAGCGAGAGGCCCTCGTCCAATGCGTCCCAGCTCAAGGCACTCAAATCAGAGTTCCGCTCGAAACTGATGGGGAGCGACGGGATTGCCACCACACGGGTTGCGGACTCGCCGCTCCCGAGGTCGAGCACAGTCAGTATCGTACTCTTTTGGAAACTCGACAACTGAACGTCCACGCCCAGCGCTTCGCCGATCCGGCGTGAATTGCGGACCGCCCGCGAGGTGTGAACTCCCGAGCCGAGCTGATAGGTGGCGTATTCGGCGATGAAACCGAGTATATCGCAAAGTTCCTGCTGCGTTTTCATATGCGGATCATTGTTTATCGGACTTTTACCACACCTGTCGCAGTATCGAACGTCACGCATTTATTGCGGAACAGCCGTTCGATGCAGCCGCTCCGGCGCATCTCTTCGGTCGGCATATACGACAACTGGGGTGGGTCGATAAGGGCTATCGCATCGGCGAGCGACATGGCGATATCGAGTTCGTGGGTCGAAAACAGGATACATTTCCCTTCGTCGTGTGCCAGCTGTGCCAGCAGCGTACACAATTCATAGCGGTTGGGCATATCGAGGAACGAGGTGGGTTCGTCGAGCAGAATAATCGGTGTATCCTGCGCCAACGCCCGCGCGATCATGATGCGCTGGCACTCGCCGTCCGACATCCTGTCCATCGTGCGTTCCGCATAGTCCTCCATGCCTACCGAGGCGAGCGACCGCATAACGATTTCCGTGTCGGCCTTCTGCATCCTTCCTATCCAATTGGTATAGGGTGCGCGGCCGATAGCCACGACGTCCTCGCATTTGAGGTTGGCGATGCGTGTGCGCTCGGTCGTGACGAACGCCAGCGTTCGGGCCATCTCTGCGGTTCGCGTATCGGCGGCGGGGCGTCCGCCGAGCAGGATTCGACCGGAATAACGGCGGTTCAGCCCGGCAATAGCCCGGAGCAGCGTCGATTTGCCCGTACCGTTGCGGCCGATTAGGGCTGTCAGTTTGCCCTTTTCGATTGTGGCTTCTACCTCGCTGAGCAAGGTTCGATCCCCGTAGCCTATGGAGCTGTTTCCACCAGATCATTTTCATTAAGCTGGTGCAGATACTTCTCTAAACGGG
>OMAK01000498.1_pt1 | contig 21295 bp, 18 predicted proteins | sample 1644681 | NCBI WGS metagenome assembly OMAK01 (sample SAMEA103958133, study PRJEB25191) | human gut metagenome | biome: human-associated habitat [ENVO:00009003]; feature: intestine environment [ENVO:2100002]; material: feces | place: Germany | collected 2013/2015 | reverse complement strand
CCCCCATTCCGGAACCGGCACCTCTTTCGCCCCTTCCGGAAAAGGATGCCGCCCCCGCACCGGCCTCTTCGGATGCTGAAGGAGTACCGGCTGACGATTCCGTTATCGTTATCGCGGCCTACCCCGGCACGAAAGACCTGTTGCAGGCTCTGTGGCAGAAGGCGGCTCCCGGACACTGTACGCTTGTATTCGTTGATGATGCCCCCTTCGCAAAGCAATTCCCCGCTCTGATTGCGGATGCCTCTATCCCCGACGAATTCGTGTTTGTCCCGGCCAACTGCGCTCCGGTCGCTCCGGTGGATTTTGCAGATCTGGCACAACTCAAGGTATACGTTCGCAAAGACGGTTCCCGACACTACGCAGAACGTCTGCCGATGCTCCTGAACAAAGTGGCTCTGGTCGAACTTTGCGGAACGATGCAAGAGGATGCCGACAACGAAACCCTCGTCGCGGATTATGCAAAAGAGTATCGCCGCGGTGTCCGTGCTACGGAAGTTTCGCACGATTTCGGCAACTTCGTTACACTCGTCCTGCGGAGCAATCCCTGCGAGAACGTCGTGATCGCCGGACTCTGTCAGCGTAAGTTCATTGCAGCATCTGCCGAAGGCTGGAATGCGGTATCCCCCTTGCTCACCAAAATCCGGTCGTAATGCGAGATGCCGTTCAAAAGTGGTTAGAGTCCGGAGCCGAAGTCCAAGCAGGGCTTCGGCTCCTCTCTCTTTACGCCAAGAACGAGCATCTCGCCCAGCTCGTAACAGCGCGTCCCGATCGGTACAAATCGTTGCTTATCGACACGCTGTGCAAGACAGCGGGGACTTCTCCGCTCACGACGCCCCCGCCCAGCTCCCGCCCGGCCTTCCGGGAGCAATGGGCGTTTCTCTCTGAACCGGATTGTCCGCCCGAATTGAAAATTCTGGCAGCCGACAAAATTACAGCCTATCGAGATTACGTAGATGCGCACCGGCGGCTATTCGATTGTACCACACTGGACGAATGTTTTGCGACGGCCGAAAATCTTATAAAATCTTTTTCCGAAAATCGAAAAATTCTCTACGAATTCACATACTACGCCGAGCATCATGCGCTGCTCGGCCGGCACTCGATCTTCAGGGAGATGCAGGAACTGGCGACCCTGCGTAAAATGGGGCCTGTTGCCCTTGTCGCCAGACAGAAGAATCTCAAAGGAAGCATCTGGCGGATCAAACACGAGATAACCCGCGGCAGCAAGCCCCATCTGGATATCGAGCGAAGAAACCGTCTGAAGGCGAAAGAACGCGAGCTTGCAGCCGTCAATAAAATGATCGAAGAATATGAACGAACTATCCGACCATAAGAGCATCGGTGAAAACCTCGCGCCTGAAGAGGAGCAGAGGTTGGTCGATCTCGGTGCGCTCGGCTGGCCGCCGGAAGATATCGCCCGCAGCATCAACGCGAACGTCGAGCAGTTTACGCAGGAGTACAACGACCCGAACAGCCGCGTTGCCGTGCTGATAGCCCGTGGTCTCTTGCAGAAACGCGCACTACTCGAAATAAGGCTCATGGATGAGGCTCTCGGCGGAAACATTCCGGCGACGACACAACTCTACAAAGTACAACGAGACCGTTCGTTTGAAATGACGAAGCTGGATGTGTTCGGAGGATTCACCGACGAGCAATCCTACCAGCGCATCATGGACTACATCGACAAAGGTTGCGAAGACGATCTCTCGGCAAAGGAACAGTTATATATCGACTTGTTGAATCTCGTATTCTCCCTCTCCAAACAACATGACCGCCGAAATGTCATCAAGTTCCTGACAAAGCCGCCCTTCAAACTCTCCTATGCACGTGCCGTCGATATTTATGACGAAGCCGTGAATCTCTTCTACTCGAACCGGCGCGTAACGAAAGAGGCGCTTCGGCAAAAATACGCCGACGACCTCGAAGCATGGTCGAGCATCGTCGCCCAAAGAGCGACCTGTGCCGCCGACTATGCCGTGGCGGCAGACATGCGGGCAAAGGCCGCAAAAATCCTCCGTCTCGATCAACCCGACCCGGAACAACTCCCATCCTCACAATATATCAAACCGATTCGTCTTCTATCCCTCGACTCTTCGGATGTCAGCCTCCCGCCGGCAAACAGAGACGCGCTATCGCGCCAGATCGATTCCGTACTGGCACCGGATGCCGTAAAAAAACGTCTGCGCATGGAAGCGGGGATCGAAGATGTGGATTTTATCGAAATTATCAATGTCGCACAGGAAGAGAATTAACGCCGGGGACAGCCCCTGCATCGACGTACAATATCAGAACCTGTACGCCCAAGTAGCATCGTTGCTGATGCCGCGAAAGCTCCGCGCTGTCTTGGGCCGCGGCTCGGCCAAGACGACGGACTTTCAAGCCGAACGACTCGCGGAGATTATCTTCGACATGCCGGGTGCCCCTTTGGTATGGGTGGCCGATACCTTCTCGAACCTCACCTCTAATATCCTGCCCGGTGTGCTTGAGGGCCTCGAACGCAAAGGACTGCATGAAGGCGTCCACTACGTAATCGAAAAGGAACCGCCGACATACACGGAAAAAGAGAAAGAACACCTGCCCACATGGCTCAAACCGCATTTCTGGAAGCCATTCAACCGTCTCGTATCCTACAAGCGTACAATCATTTTTCATACCGGTACAAATATCCGATTCGGCTCCCTCGATCGACCTTCGACACTGGCCGGCAGCTCGTATGTCTATGTGTTTGGAGACGAGGTAAAGTATTTCAAAGAAGAGAAGATCGCCAACCTGATGAAAGCCGTCCGCGGGTACAGCGTGCAATATGGAAACTCTCCGTTTTACCGTGGCTACTCCTTCACCACGGATATGCCCGATGTATCCCACATCGGGGAATATGACTGGATACTGAAAGGAGCCTCGGCAATGAATACCGAGCGGCTGACACTGGTCATGCAGGCTGGGTTGGTATACAATCAAGCCCTTCATGAATATGTCGCCGCAAAATTGGAATGGCAACGAACCCGGACACCGGAAGCCGAACGTGAGTACAAAAACAAACTACGCACGGCACGTCTTTGGCGGAGCCGCTGGGTAGAGCTGCGCCGACTTCCGGAAACCGCGACCTTCTTTATGCTTGCATCGAGCTATATCAACGTCGATATCCTGACTGCCGAGTGGTTCGACGATGCCTTCGCCGAGCAGTTCAGCGACTATAAGGCCGCGATTCTTTCGATGAAACCGACTCTGGAGGGCGGAGAGCGATTTTATGCCAACCTCGGAGAACGGCACTTTTACTACGATGGAATCGATGAAGAAGCATACGAGCGATTCGGACTGCTGGAGCAAGAGGACAGCCGAGTCTTGCGATATTGCAATCCACAGCGGACGCTATCGCTCGGCGTGGACTTCGGTAATATGTGTTCGATGTGTGTCGCCCAAGAAGAACCGAGGATACTGCGCGTATTGAAGTTTATTTATACCCTTTCCCCAGAGTCGATTCGACAATTGGCAGACAAATTCGTCACCTATTTCGCGCACCACAGGAACAAATACGTGATGCTGTATTACGATCGCGCAGGCAACAACTACCGGAAAATGGGTGCCGACACCGCGTCGCAGCTCAAACACGCGATCGAATTCGACAGCAACGAGCATCCTACGGGTTGGAGTGTACAGTTGATGTCCATAGGCCAAGGGAATATCGGGCAGGGCGACGAGTACATCTTCATGCAGGAATTGCTGGCCGGACACAATAAATATCTGCCGCAGGTGCTCATCGATGCTTACCAGTGCAAACCGCTCAAGGCTTCGCTCGAAAATGCTCGGACACGGGTCTCGAAAGGTAAAATCTGTAAAGATAAACGGTCGGAGCATCTCCCGGTCGCCGAGCTGCCGATGCGGTCTACCAACCCGTCTGACTCTTTCAAGTACCTGATGATGACGCCGCCGTTGATCCAAATCGTCAAAGGATCACCGAGGAGCGATATTATCTACGAACCGACTTTCGGATAAAAAAAGCGGAGACGTCTCCGCCTCCGCCGGAATAGAGAAATTCTCATTTCTCAATCCTATGCAATGGCAAAGGTAGCCATTATATTCAAACCTGCAAACTGTTTCGGGGGTACAAATAAAGCCCCCGGCCGCAAGTAGTCATCTCACCTACATACTTACGCAAGCATGCGCCACAAACGCACGACCGAGGGCTGGATAGTCTTCTGTCGCGTTTATGACGCATTTGCTTTCAGTATGCAGGTGAGACGACAAAGGTAATAAAAAACAGAGTGCAATGAAACTTTATGAGGTTATATCGTTCAACCGCGAACTCCTGCGACGCCTATCGTCCGTCGGTATCCGACTGGACGATTGCAAATACATTGATCTTTATGAAGACTATCGTAAGCTCCGCGAGGGGGGGGGTAAAATGACCTACATAGCGGCCGTTCTGGCTGAAAAATACGGAGTGTGCGAACGGCAAGTATACCTGATCATCGCCCGGTTTGAAAAGGACTGTACGGATATTTCAGTGTGATCCCAGCATTTTCGACTGCGGGATGAATTCTGCATGCGATCTTCGCGGCTTGAAAATTCACTCAGCTATGAAAAACTACACATCGGCCCCTCTGCCGTTCATGGGCCAAAAGAAACGCTTTATCCGCGAATTCCGCAAGGCACTCCGGGAGTTCGATCACGCTACGGTATTCGTGGATCTCTTCGGCGGCAGCGGCCTACTCTCGCATGTCACCAAACGGGAGCGACCTGATGCCCGCGTTATCTACAACGACTTCGACGACTACCATGTACGTCTGGAGAACATCAAACGCACAAACGCACTACTCCATGATATCCGTTCGATCGTAGGTGATTACCCTACGGCCAAGAGACTGACGCCTCAAATGCGAACAACGATACTCGACACAGTACGGTCGGCCGAAAAGACCGGCTATGTCGATTATATAACACTTTCGTCTTCGCTGCTGTTCTCATCCAAATACGTGACAGACTATACGGAACTTCAAAATGCTGGGTTATATAATAACCTGCGGGCATCAGACTACACCTGTGAAGGATATCTCGACGGGATCGAGGTTGTTCACGCCGATTATCGGGAATTGTTCAATCAATACAAGGATATCCCCGGTGTCGTATTCCTTGTCGATCCACCCTACCTATCGACCGAGGTAGGGGTATATAAATGCCGGTGGCGGCTATCCGACTATCTCGACGTGCTGACCCTGCTTTCGAGTACATCCTACTTCTATTTCACCTCCAACAAATCCTCGATCATTGAACTATGCGAGTGGATCTCCGAGGCAAAGGTCAATGCGAATCCATTCCTTAACGCAGTGCGGAAAGAAATGGGAGCGCAGTTGAATTACAATTCCAGATACACGGACATTATGATTTATCGACGCTGACAGTTCTACAACACACATCAGGCCGGCCCTACGAAAGAGGGTCGGCCTTTCTCTTATCGGCCGTACATGGTTTGCGATCGGCTGTACCCCAGCCACACCTCCCAGCCCAGCCGCAAGCAACCATTCCCCGCCCCGAACCCCACCCCGGCAGGCCTTTTGTCATATATCGCCTTTTCGAGGGTCATGCAATCGCAACTCGTCGAGAGGGCGGGACGGCCTTAAATTTCTCTCAACAAAAATCGTTTTTCATCCGACCGGACAAACTGTGCTCTATATCAACCGAATATCATAAAAACGCCCCGAAAAGAGAGGCAAAAATCGGGCATTTTCAATCTACAATCAGCCGTTTCGACTTTCATTCCGAACTTTCTGCAATCAATATCATTCCAGCCCGGCACTCCGGGCCTTTGTCCTTTGCTTCGCAGGTCTACAATCTATTTTTGTGCTATGGATTTATGGGATGCAATAAAAGAGATGCGCCGCTTATCCGCCGAGGGGGTTCCGTTCGGCTTTACGTTCATGTCCTACGACGCTACGGCTCGCGCAAGCAAAGGAGTGATCGAAGTTCGGCATGCCCGTCTGCTGAAACGTGAAAAACAGGAGAACCATCGAGATGCCGAATTCGTCGAGGCATATCTTGACCTCGACACCTGCCAAGCTCGGCGCTTTTATCAGCCATTGCTGATGAGTTTTAACGGTCAAAAAGTAGTTTTGCAATGAATAAAACAGGAAAAGCCACCCAGATTTCGGATTTTTCATATGCCCTGCCGGTCGATGACTGTGTCTATACGATCTCAACGGCTCAAGCGAACAACCTCGACACTCTGCTATGGCAAGCAGAACGGGAGAATTGGGAATATATGCCGCAGTATGTCGGTGGACAAAAGATCGTACCCTACGGAAACAACAACCGCCTGCCAGTGCAAATCCGTGACCTTATGGACGAAAACAATCTCGCCCCCGGTATTCTTGCTCGTCAGAAGGGATTGCTGTACGGCGAAGGCCCCTTTCTACGCAGCCTGCGTTTCGAGAATGGCGAGATAACGAAGGAGTTCAAGGATGATAGGGAGATAATGGCATGGTTGAAAGATTGGGACTACCTGAAGTACATCGACGCGGCGATGACCGACTACTTGTATCTCAAAGGATTTTTTGACATCAAGCTGCTCGAACGCCGCGGACGGATCTCCGGCCAAAGGCCGCGAATCGCAGCTCTGGAGTTTGTGTCTGCGAAAAATGCCCGCCTCGAATGGGCCGCCACCCGTCGTCTTGAGGACGTAAGGCACATTTTCGTCGGGAACTTCGAGAACGATTGCATCGACACCGGCATCCAAACCTACCCGGTATTCGACAGCAGCAACCCGGCCAGATACCCCGCTTCGGCAGCTTACAACTCGTCTTACTCGTTCGCACGAGATTTCTATTCGATTCCGGAATATTGGGGCACTCTGCGCTGGATTATGCGCGGTTCCGAAGTTCCAGCCATATTCAAATACGTTACCGACAACGGGTTCAACGCCGCGTATCATGTTCATTCTCCAGACGGATATTGGGAGAAGAAGCGCACGTACATCCGCAAGAACAATCCGGCATGGAGTGATAAACAGGTAGAAGAGGAGATAGGCAAACTCACGGCAACCATGCTTACCAAGCTGACCGAAGTGTTATCCGGGGCCAAGAATGCCGGAAAATTCTTCCACACAGTGGATGTTTTCGACCCGCTCTCGCAACAAACCAACATCTGGAAGGTAGAGGCGATAGACCAGAAAATTAAAGACTTCATCGAATCGCAACTCAAAGTCATGGAGGCGGCCAGCTCGGCAATCACATCCGGCCTCGGTCTGCATGCATCTCTGTCGAACATCATGGTTGCCGGGAAGCTCGCATCCGGTTCCGAAATGCTTTACGCCTACAAACTCTTCATGATGTCGAACACCGCCAAACCCACATACGACATTTTGGAACCCATCAACCAAGCCATCCGCTTTAATTTCCCCGACACTGATTTACAACTCGACTTCTATCACAGCAAACCTTTGACCGAAAGCGAGACATCCCCCAATGACCGCATAAAAAACTGACGCCATGATTTTCAATAAAACGAAAAAAGGCTCCGCAGAGCTATACAATCTCACCGGCACATGGTACAAGGCGAATGACTTCACCGGGATCAGCGAGGATATCGTGCTGGCCCAAAACGAAGTTATCAAACTGATCGGGAAAGCTACATTCGACCGGGCACACTCCCGGTATATGACGGACGAATATGATCCGGAAGTGTCATCCGATGATCCGGAAGACATGCTCGTACGGCGGGTTCAGTTGCCGGTGGCGTATAAAGCCATGCATCACTTCTACCAGCGAAACCTCGTGAGCCATGAGGACAGCGGCAGAAAGGTAAAAATCAGCGAAAACGAAAAACTGCCGTGGGCATGGCAGATCGAGAAGGACGATGCGGTTCTGCGCGATACATTCTTCCGAACGCTCGACGAATTGTATCTCTTCCTTGAGCAAACGGACATCAAAGAGTGGAAGGACTCGCCGCTGCGCACCCAGCAACAACAGTCGATTCTCCGTACCCTCGACCAATTCGAAAGCATCTACCCGCTCGATGGCTCGTTCTACACCTTCTATACGCTTATACCCTTCATCCTCGAAGTGCAGCAGCGCTTTGTGAGGCCGATTGCCGGAGATCGTTATATGTCGCTCCTGTCAGACATAGATTCAGACACGGCTCTTGCAGCGCGGCGTTTTGTAGCTTTGAAGGCGATGGTGATAGCCGTCCAGAGACTTTCGGTGTCCGTATTCCCGATTGGGATCTCGCAGCGGTTTACAGATTCATTTCAGGGTAAAGGAGCCGGAAAGACCCCCTCCACTGATGCGTTGAAATTCTACCTTTCAGCCCTCGATCATCAGGCGGCAACCGCCCTCGAAGAGTTTCACGAGGCTTTATCGGCTACTGTGGAAAAATACTCTCTTCTACCGGACAACGATCCCCGAAACAAATTCTTTTCTGTTCAATAATGAATACGATCGAAATACCCGCTATCGGCGTATGCAGGGAAATCCCCTCGAAATGGAGCGAGATGACACCGGAACAAGCCCGCGTTACGATGCGCCTGCTTTGGGATATGGAATCCGGCCTCATATCTCCGCTTGAGTTTCATGTGCGCGTCCTCTATCTTCTCCTCGGTATCAAACGGACATGGCGTTCGGTAATGTGGGAAAAACTCAATCGAGCCGTTGCCGAACAGAAGAATGCCAACATTTTTCTGCTTTGCGAAAACCTCCTCGGCTGGCTGTTTACCGACACCGAGGACGGTCTGCTCCCGACATTCGACACCATACATAATCCGCTGCCCGAAATCCATATCGGCAGCCATCGTTTGCGTGGGCCGGCCGACGCTCTGCAAGACCTGATTCTCGTGGAATTTCGGAATGCCCTGATCGCCCGCGACGAATTCTTGAACACCCGGCAACCCGCGGCCCTCGACCGGATGATCGCTTTCCTGTATCGACAGCCTTCGAAGCAAGCCAACCGGGCCGGCCGGTGTATCGTCCCCATCCGTCACGAGACTTTTGAGCGGGACGTATGCCGTGCCCGCCGGCTAGCTCCGTGGCAGAAACAGACGATTCTCATGTGGTTCTCCGCCTGCGTCAAATTTCTCCAGACCGGGACGATAGTTGTGGCTGGGGAACAGATCGACATGCGCACGATCTTCAGCAGCGAGGAAACTGCCCACGATGCCGGCCCGAAGTTCACATTGACAGATGTAGCCTACGAACTGGCACGGGATCGGGCACTCGGCACGCTGAACGACATCGACGAAGAGGGCCTATATACTATATTCCAGATTCTACACCACAACGTAAAGCAAGCAAAACGCAATGCAAAAACTCATTAACCTACTACGATATCTGGTCAATATGCGTGTAACGGAGAACGAGGTAATCCCCGTTGTCGATGACACGCACGGAACCGAGCGGCTCAAGAGCGCCGACGGCCGTCAGGTCGTGATTGCCTATCCATCACTACGGCAAACAGGAGAAACATCGAACTCCTATCAGGATCAACTCCCGGCCGCCATCTTCGTCCTCGAAAAGGCAATGGCCGGACAGCGTACCGATAAAGATGAACTCGAACAATATCTGTCGATGCTCGCTACGGTCGATATGATTTTGAAAACGTTACGGGCGGACACTCTGGGATATAACGCCTGTCCCCGTTTGGCCGGCATGACAATCAAGGTTGCAAACACGGTTCCGGTATACAAAGTATTCGGGAGCTGGGTCGGCTGGATGATCGAGATCGAATTCTGAACTCCGGCAAAATAATTGCAGGAATAAAAATATTCCTTTTTTATTTGCAAGGGAATAATTTTATTCCTACATTTGTACCAGAAACCAAATGACTGCACAATGCCCATACTTTTTTACTATTTAGGACTGAAGTTCTTTTTTTACTCGAACGATCACGAACCGGTTCACGTACATGTCAGCAACGGAGAATGTGACGCAAAATTCATGATCGAACCAGAGACAAAATTGATAGAAAATTTCGGTCTGAAGCCACGAGAGTTAAAACACGCCCTCATGGGGATAGAAGAGAACAAAGAGGTGATTATTGAACGGTGGAAGGAGTTTTTCGATAAATAATACGAATATGAAAGCGCAAAAGATATGGTTCGAAAATGGTCGGATTTTCCTGACGACCGACGACGGCCGGACGGGCAGTCTGCTTCTCCGCGCTTTCCCCCGTCTGGCACGGGCAAGCGATGAGCAGCGCATGAAATACGAATTATCCCGGTCGGGTATTCATTGGCCCGAACTGGACGAAGATTTAAGTTTCGAGGGCTTTTTTGACCAGCCGGCGGAAACGTCGGACAACCGGGTCGCAATGGCTTTCGCCCAGTTCCCGGAAATCAATGTCCGCCAGATGGCTCGGCGCATGGGTATCAATGAAACCTTGCTTGCAAAGTATATATGCGGGTACTCCAAGCCCTCGGAAAAACGTGCGAAGGAGATCGAGGCCGCGCTGCACGACCTCGGACATAAATTAACACAAATCTCGATCTGATATGTTCGGAGCAATAGGCATAGGTTTACTTTTCGCGTGGCTGCTGGCCAGCTATCTTTCATCTTCGCCAAAGGTGAAAAAGTAGATCATGCAAAGTAGTACGTCCAGAAGATCGGAGATTTTATCGTTGCGCATTCATATTTTTCATAATTCGCTTGCAAATATTGCGGGGGGGGGTATCTTTGTAAAGCAAATCTTAAACCTACTTGAATTATGAAAAAACTGTTATTCTTGTTTATGGCCGTATTGGCCTGCAACTACGTCATCGCACAGCAGAAAGTTTACTGCGAAATCGTGGGAACGCAAAAATTTGCGAAATCTCAAGTAACCGTGGGGATTGATTTTGGGCAAGAGGATGCCATGCGCACCAATGCGCTGGGTGGTGTGGCCTCACGAAATAAGCTCGTAGGTGATGACGGAAAGCCTCTTTCTTTTAACTCGATGGTTGACGCAATGAATTACATGGGATCGCTCGGCTGGGAATTCGAGCAGGCTTATGTTGTTACTATGCCCGGAATGGGTGGCGGTCAAAACGTCTATCATTGGCTATTGAGCAAATATATCGGAGAAAACGAATCAGGAACGAATGGCTTTAAAACACGGGGGCAATACGAAACAGAAACAGCCCCATGCATGCAGTAGCGATGTATAGACATACAAGCAATGAATTATTGCATTAAAAATCATTTTTTCCAAAATATTATTTATATTTGCAATGCTAAACAATCTCTACGGCAGATGATGTCCGTCGAAATATACGGGCATTTTTTGTGCGTATAAAATTTTATGTGGTTTCGTACCCCCGTGCCGTGCGGTTAATGCCCCGGCGAGCCGTAGAGGTGTTTAGCAGCGGGAAAGACGAAGCCACATTTTGTTTAACGGTTTAATGCTAAAACCTCTATGAAAAACACGAAAATCGGCGAGACCTGCCTTGCTGTATCCCGTATCGAGAGCGAATTTCTCTCAAAGCTGATCGAAACGGTCAAATCCCAAAGCGAAATGATTGCCCGACTGACCGCAGAACGGGCCGAACTACAGAGAAGAAAGATGCAAGCCGACCGACGGCGGCAAGAAGTTTTCCGCCTACCGACCGACAGATAGCCCTTATTCAACCTGTCCTTTGTAGCCGCCTTCGGGCGGCTACTTTTGTTGCAAACTGCAACAAATGACTGTCAAAGGAGAGTACATACGGCGCACTTTGCTCGATGAATCGAACCGCTGGCTGAAGAACCAGAATACAGTGCTGGCAACGAAGCTCCACTCCCGCACCGGCCGACTGGTCAATGAGCGTTCTATGTCTGTTTCCGAACAGGGCGAGATGTCGGCGACAATGACCTACCAGCACACGATCGAAGAACGGTTCCTCGACATGCGGGTTCTGCGCTATGGTTCCAAGCTCGTCCGGCGTGCCCGCAAGATTCACACCCGTTTCGCTTACGGACACTACGAGTCGATTGCTTCCCGGTTGATGTACGGCCTGACCGACGATGTTGTTGCAGAAATCAAGCAACAACTGACGGATTAGGAATATGGGAAAAGCAATTCGGGATGAAGATTTAAGACTCAACATCATTGTAAATGGTGACGAATCCCAAAAACGGATCGGAGATTTAAGCCGACAAACAAGAGATCTCGCGAACGCAAATTTCGAGCTTCGGCAGGAACAGCGTCGACTTAAAGCCGAAGGGAAAGAGAATACCGAATTATATCGGCAAAATGCAGCTGAAATCAAGAAAAATGCTGCGATCATCAAGTCCAACAAAGAGCAAATGCAGCAGCTTCGCTCCGAGATGAAGCTGGACACTCTGACCATCTCTGATCTGACACAAGAACAAAGGCGTCTACGCGCTGTTTTCAACAATGCGATTCCGGGCACAACGGAATGGGAAAAATATCGGGCTGAATTAAAGCAGGTCGATGCCCGCATCAAGACGCTCAAAGGATCAGCACGCGACACGGGGAACGTCGTGCAACGGATGGCCGGCGGGTTCAGCAAGTTCTTCGGCGCGATCACGGCCGGATTCGCCTCAATGTCGTTTGCAGTCATGGGCACCAAGAAAGCCCGTGCCGCCTTTCTGGAGCATGACGAAGCTCTGACCGATGCCCAGAAGACCACTTCAACAACAAAAACGGAGATCCGCGAAGTATCGGAAGAACTGAAGAAGATAGACACCCGCACCACCCACAACTCACTGCTTGACATTGTGCGAGTCGCAGGTAAACTCGGTATCGAAGGCAAGCAAAACCTGATCGAATTCGCCCGTGCCGGAGATAAAATCGGGGTCGCCCTCGGCCGAGACCTCGGCGGCAATGCCGAAGCCGCCATCCAGCAGATCGGAAAACTCGTTGATATATTCCATCTCAAAGAACAATACGGCATCGAACAGAGTATGCTCAAGGTCGGCTCGGCAATCAACGAAATCGGCATGGCCTCCACGGCGGCCGAGGGTTTTGTCGTTGACTTCGCAAAAAGGGCGGCCGGTACGGCGCCGAACGTAAATATCTCGATTCAGTCCGTCCTCGGCCTCGCCGGCACCCTTGACAAATTGGGGCAGCAGGCCGAAACGGCAGGCACCTCCTACGGGCAGGTGATTACCGCCATGTACAAGCGGACAGAGGTCTTTGCCAAAATTGCCAAGATGAGCCTCGGCGAATTTCAGAAGCTCATGGGCGAAGATATGAACGAGGCATTTATCCGCGTTTTGGAGGGTATGGGCAAGTCTGGACAAGGCATGCAGTCGATCGTAAACGCCCTGAACTCGATGAAACTCGACGGGCAACGTAGCGTGCAGGTCTTGGGCGTTCTGGCGGCCAATACCGACGAGCTGCGTCGGCAGCAGGAAATCGCCAATCATGCATTCGAAACCGGCACATCTGTCATCGAAGAGTTCAACACCAAAAACGAAAGTGCCACGGCCCAATACGAAAAGCAAAAGAAAGCGCTCCATGAACAGGCCGTACTCCTCGGCGAAACACTGAATCCGGCATTCACCTCGACAACCTCGATCACCGTAACCTTTCTGAAGGCGCTGACGGGTCTTGTGAAATTCTTATACCAGACAAAAGGAGCGATTATCCCAATCGTTGCGGCCGTCGCAGCCTACAAAACCATAATGTTTGCTGCACACAAGGCGATGGTGATTTACCGAGCAGCTCATGTTGCGTATATCGCCATTACGAAGCAGGCAACGCTGGTAACACAGGTATTCAACAGCGTCGTCAAGGCCGGGCCGTGGGGTTGGATTGCGACAGCAATTTCAGTCGCCATCGGTGCGGTAACTCTGTTCAGCGACAAGATTTTCAAAACCCACGAGCAGGTCAGGAACATGGCCGCCGAAGCCGCGGTCGAAATCGACAACGAGAAACGGAAGCTCAACGAATTGCAGGACGCAGCGACCCGCGCAGCCTCCGGGAGCCGCGAACGGGCCGAAGCGATCATGATCATCAACGAGAGGTACGGCAAGTACCTTCCGAAGCTGCTCACCGAGAAAAGTACCAACGAGGATATCGCCATCGCGCTTCAGTCGGTAAACACCGAATTGGAAAAGAACATCAAGCTCAAATTCCGGCAGCAGGAAGCGGAACGCATCGCCGGAGATGAGATGACAGCCATGAAAAAGGCGATCGCCGAAATCACGACCAAGTATAAAGAATGGGGCGACGAATCGTCGCTCACCGCCGATAAGCAGAGATTGATCGCCGCCGCAGTTGTCGATTTCACGGGTAAGATAAAAGCGGCCGGAGACGATTCTGCAAAACAACGTCAGGCAGTTTACGACCTTAACAAGGAACTGCAGAATCTGGGAATGAACTTCACCGGTTCGAGGTGGAATCCTCACGGCCGGTATACTGCAATACGAAAAATCACCACAGAATTAAGCAATACCGTGAGCGAAGGGCAGCAGGCCCTCTCGATGCTGGACACCATTTACGGCAAGGTCGAAACACCTCTCAAGACAGAGGATTCCACGACCACGAACACAACGCCCACCGACCCGGACGATCCGGGCAAGTGGTCGCTCGAAAAAGACAAAGAGTTCCTGACTGCGAAGCTGAGGCTCAAGGAGAAATATCAGAACGGAGAAATCGTATCCGCGTCCCAATTCAACGAGGAGCTGCTGAAACTGGAAATCGCAGCGCTGGAGAAGCGCCTTGCGAAAAATGTCGATGACGGTGAAGCGCGGCTCAAAATCCAGAACCAACTCGCCGACAAACGACTTGAACAGAAGAAGGCGGCCGCAGCCAAAGAAGAGGAGATAAACAAACTTCTCCAGCAGTCGGAAACCGACAGGATCAAGCAGGAGAACGCCGACTACGAACAGAAGAAAAAGAAGTACGCAGGCAACGCCGCGGCACTGGAGGCTCTGGAGAAAGCACACCAGCGCAACATCACCAAAATTCGGCTCGACGAGATCGACGATCGGCTGAAAAGGGAAGAGGAAACCCATGAGCTACAAAAGAAACTACTCAAGAATCGCCACAAGCAGGAACTTATCGACTTCCAAGGCACGGCCGCAGAACGTAAACAGCTACGGAAGGCCCAAGCGGAAGAAGAGTCCCGGTTGGAACTCGAACACCTGACTCAACTCTCTGCTCAATTAAAAACGCTCATCGAGTCCGGAATGTTCGACGGCATCCAGCTTGACACGAAAATCCTTTCGGAGCAAGAGAAACAAAAGCTCGTCAACCGCTTCGCGGATATCAAAGCGGCTTTCTTGGCCTTAATGAAAACCATCAATACCGAACAGGAAAAGACATTTTCATTCGCTACTGACAACCCAATAATTATGGGTTTATCTAAAGATGACTGGGAAAAATTCTTCGATGTAATTGAAGGTAAGGCAAGATCAACAGAAGATCAATTGTATGCAATACATGCCGCCATGACAGCGATTTGTGCAGCTACAGAAATGGCGCTGCAGGTATATACTACCTACGACAATATGATGACCAAAAAGGAAAACGCTGAATTAAAGAAATATCAGAAAAATCAGGATAAGAAGAAAAAAGCCAACGAGAAGCGCGTCAAAGCCGGACTGATGACCGAAGAGCAAGCCCAAGCAGAGGAGGATCGAATGGCTGCAGATCTCGAAGCCAAACAAGAGGAATTACAGCTCAAGCAGGCAAAACGACAAAAGGCCATGAGCCTTACTAAGGCGATTATAAATACGGCATTGGGCGTTACGGCGGCTTTATCAATAGGCCCGCCTGCTGGTTATATTATGGCTGCAATTACCGCTGCAATGGGTGCTGCACAAATCGCTATGATTGCATCAACCCCAATAACGACCGGTGCCGAAGAGGGTGGTCAGGTCATCGAGCGGATGCAGGACGGCAAAAAATTCAACGCCCGTTATTCTCCGGATAAACGAGGCTTCATCTCATCGCCGACGGTGCTGGTATCGGAAAACGGGAAGGAGTATGTCGTTCCAGCGGCCGCAATGGATAACCCCTCGTTGATTCCCGTACTGAACACGATCGAAGCGGCCCGCCGACAGGGGACACTCGGCAGCTTCGATTTCAATGCCGTATACCGGCAAAATACACCGGCACCCGGATTCGTATCCGGTGGCCCAACAGGAGATATCCCGTCATTCGACACAACAGACACGGGGCTTTCCTCTTTGGACGCAGGCACGGCCGGCAAATTCATCGCGGCCGTCGATCGTCTATGCGACGTGCTGAAGAATCCGATTCTTGCCTACGTGACAATGCTGGGCGAGAACGGAATCGTTGCGAAAATGAAAGAGTACAACCGCACGCGGGAACGTGGGCAAATTGGAGGTAAAAAACGATGATACAATTCCGATCCGAGGGCATAATCCTCGATGTACAGCCTGATCAGGATGTGACATTTACACTGGACAATCCAATCTTTGAAGATGACAGGGTGCCAGTGGCCGTTTCCACGAATGTTGAATTCAAACTGTCGCCGAAAAACTGCAAATTTTTCGGATTCACACCCGGCATCCGGCGGCGGCCGTCACGCAAGACTGCCGCCTGCGAGGCGTTATTCAATGGCATAGTCGCATTTCAGGGTGAACTGAAATATGACGACTACTCCGATAAGTCCTTACAATACTCATTCGTCGGGGCTGAATTCGACCACATCGTCACAGGAAAGCTGACCGACATCCCATTCTCCGGATTTGAGGACATCAAATTCTCGACGATGGTAGAAAACGCCCGTAAAGGACTATATGACGAGTTCGGCCTGCCCCAGATTATGCGCAAGGCAATGAGCGCCTCGATCGAGTATGTGACGTCGGGGCCGACGAAAGCAGAATGCTCAACGGTCGATAAATATGCGAACTGGCTTTACACCACCCGGCCTTATGTTGTCCCAGCGATCAAAGTACGTTATATCCTCGATAAAATCCTTCCGGAGTTAGAGCTGGGGGAACCGGAACTCGAAAAACTCCTCAATATGTTAGCGATCCTCGGACTTTACAAAAGTTCCGAATACGACAACCGATACGGGGTAAAAGATACATCGCCCGGTGCCCGGCCGGGGTTATATCCTACCCAATGTACGCTCGATCTTGCCGACTCGATGCCGGACATGGACTTGAGCGATTTTCTTATCAGTCTACTCAAAATACCTTGCTGCACGTTGTTTTTTTCCGGGAAAAAGTATTTCCTGATGAGTAACAAGTCGATTCTCGCAAGCAATAAATTTGTAGACTGGACGGCCAAAGTCAGCGACAATTATTCGCTCCCCGCCTATGAAAAGAAAGGCTATACCCTCGCATTCCGTAACGAGGATGACAACTACACCAAGTCCTACGAAGAGGATTTGGGCCAAGAGCCAACTGATGAGATTATCGAAAGCTATTCCCTGCAGGACATCATCGACAAATACAGGGTGTCTCCCGACTATAAAAATATCAGACTGGCCCAAACCGGGGATATCTATTCCGGCAAGAAAGTCGACGCACTGCTCTATTATTCAGGACGCGGTGCCGCATGGAACAAATACACTACCCCAATAGCCACTCTGGATATCGTACATCAAGCCGGGTTTACGAAAATGGAACCGGCTGCCGACTCGGAAGATCAGAACTACGACTGTTCGATCGACTTCACATGTCCGAAATGCGTTCCTTTGGCCGTATACCCGTCAAAGCGAACACATGCAGACGGATCGATCGAAGAAGCAGTTGGACTGAACGCCATAACTCCTATTGTAGATTTTCCCACCGCAGGCGGCAATCGCCCGTCAGAAGTGTATATCGGCTTGCTGATCAAAAATAATTTTTCGGATAAAGGATATTATTTCGAGGGCGGTATTCCCGATCTTTCTGCTGGCAGCGAAGACCGAAGCGAGTACTCCCTTGCGATTGGAGGGGAAAATGGTTTGTACAACAGATTCCATAAACCCTACGCGGAGTGGCTGGCACGGGACAAAGAAATGCTTAAAGTCGATCTCAACCTGACCGCATCAGATATTGCAAACCTACGCCTCTGGGTCAAAGTATTGGTCTTCAACGTGCGTTATTTGATAAAAACCCTTGAAATAACCGGTAATACCACTCACGACATCCTTCACTCGAATGCGGAGTTGGTCGAAGTGTAATGTCCTTTCAGTCCGCGCGTCATGTAGATATTTTTGTCCGAGAATAGAAGCCGAGCCAATGGTAGATACCTTCGAAATAATCGAGAAGCCCGAAGTTTGTCAGTTTTCTGAGAATTTGGGGAAAATGATCATCAGGAACAAAAATTCAAGCCTGACTTGTGTTTACATGACAGTAAGACTTGATGATGCAACCATATGCGACAAACTGACGCTTTATTACGATGCAGAGAGTTTGATAACGATCAACCTGCGGGACATCGTCCATACCCTGCTGGAATGTGAATTTCCACGACAAACCGGCGTTACCAACTTTACATATTTGTATATAACGTTGACCGACACGGCGACAACCAAAACATATCGTTTTCAGGTCATTGCCGGCGGGGTTGCAGCTCCTCGCAAAGTAGGGCTGGATTGGTGGGCCAGAAACTTTCTGACTTGGCAAGGGCAAATCGTCACCATGCCGGCATGGCAACCGCAATGGTTATCGGTGGTAAAACTCAATCGAGATCCGCAATTTCTGCGAATCAAGTCGCGCCTATATACAGCCGAAGGAATCGAGCGCACACAGGACATTTTCACAGCATCCGAAGAAGGCATCGTCCGGATCAACGTTTCGTTCGAGCTACTCTGGCGTAATATCTGCGTTTCGGAAGAACTGACACCGATTGCATACGACATCTACGGATTGGGAGCGAACTCCGTCTCTGAACCCGATACGGCAGGTGCAAAGAACTACCCTTTCGCCCAGCGATATATTTTGCGGTCGGGCAACTTTCGAGACCGCTGTTTCTTATTCCAAAACTCGCTCGGCGGATTCGACACGATAATCGCATCCGGACTTTCGACATTACTTCCAGAAGGCGAGGTCGACACGTTCATCAATCAAGGCCGCGAAGCGGAATTAAGCAACGATTACACATCAATCTGGCAGCAAAACACAGGTTACATCAGTTCGAGCAGCATAGCCCGGCAATGGCAGGAGTTTCTGCACTCCAGCAATCGCTACCTATACGCAGACGGGGAGTGGAAACAAATAATCGTCACGGAGTACGAAGTCAAACACAAAGAGGCCGCCCTAAACAGCTACACCTTCAAATACCATTTATCGGAAAAAGACGAAGGAAATTATTATGACCGGGCAGAACTTCCGGAACCTGAACTCCCGACCGATTTCTGGCAAATTCCATCAATACGGCGGGAATAAAGTTGTCCTTTCCGCAGCGACAGCAATCAAATATTTTTGCATAAAACAAGAACCATGACATCGTATAGACGCTGGAACATACTTACCGACCTTACCTACATAGAAACATTCTATGAACGGCAAAGTGACGGTACTCTTGTAAAAGCGGCAATTCCGGACGCGGGAATCGATTTCACCATCGACTATTTTACAGATGGAGCAACCCACTTCAAAGCGTCCCGCATTGACGGAGTTTACAAAGACTGCCGTCAGGTTGATGAATACTCGCTCGAAGTATTCATCCCGTTATCGCGCAGGCGCATGTGCAAAGGAGAGCTTCGCCGGGAACTCACCTTGACAATCCCCGATGATAATTTTTTAAATCAGATAAAAAGCATATGCTTCCCCGCCAAAACAGGGCTATTCCTTTGGTTTGGCCCATCAGACAATTTTAAGCAGACAGCCTACGGAGAGGCGATAATTGCCACGATAATCAATGCCTCATACGATATTATCGACCTCACGAGTTCTGCATATCCTGCCACCTGCCTCAAGATTATGGAAAAGCTCGAAAAAGGCATTACGGCGAATATCTACATAAAAGAAAGGGCGGAACTCCCCCAACAATCTATTATTCAAGTTCAAAAAGCAGACGGGGGCTATCAATTATTTACAGGAATATTCGAAACATCGGAGGAAGACGGAACAATCAAAATTTACCAAATCTACTATCTGGTAAATAGAACCGACGGCGTTGTAACAAGGAAACGATACGATAGATTCCCCGCAGTGGCATCCGCGGGCGACTACATCAAAAAAAACGACCGCCTGATCCTCGGCGGATACAGCCCGGCCGACCTGAAGAGCAACAGTTAAATACACAATATCATGGCAGAAAATCAAACTTTAGCGGTATTGCAGGAAATCCTGCTCAAATCCCGCATCAAATTCGTAACGGGCACCGAAGCCGAATGGACGGCAGCGAATCCCGTCCTGCTCGACGGCGAGTACGGACTTATCCGGGGTAGTTCGCCACTGAAATACAAGGTCGGCGACGGCACGAAGACATGGTCGGCGCTCGGCTGGGGCAATGTCACCTCTCTTGCCCAGCTCACGGCCGACGCAACGCATCGGCTCGTGACCGATACCGAAAAAACCAAGTGGAACGACAAGGCAGAAGTGTTTACTTTCAACTACAATGCTTATCTGCATCCACCGACCGGAGGACTCAACCCGCAGGGACAAGTCGCAAAAAACATCGTCGCGGCGATCAATGCGAATAAAAAATGCGTTGTGGTCGCACAAAATGTCACCGTGCAGGAGATCGAAGATTCTATAAGCGGTTTCGTTTCCATCACCGAGGTTTCCGCATCGGCCGTTACCGGATTGATCGATACTATCCGCATGGCCTCGGACGACAGCGGTCGCACGGTATTCCTCGCTACTGCTTCCATCACGTTCAAGTCCGACGGCACCGTGACGACGGCGGCAGTCCCTTACACCGGGCGTATCGTCATGGAAGATGCCCTGCCCGAATACAGCACGGAGAAAGCTCCGACGGTTAGCGGGTTCGCCGCGACCTACTACCTCACGCGGAACGGCAGCCGTATCGGCGTGCCGATCAACATCCCGCTCGATCAGGTGCTGCGCGGATCATCCATCAAGACCGTGGTGACGGCCAATTCGCCTTACTCCGGGGCCAAGCCCGGCGACAAGTACATCGAGTTCCTCTTCCAGAACAACAACACCCCGCAGTACCTGCCCGTGCAGGCTCTAGTCGATGTCTACACGGGCGACGGCCCGTATATCCAAGTGACGGAGTCGAACGTAATCAAGCTCAACTACTCCGTGCTGTCGTTGAAACTGGCGGCCGACTTGAAGAAGTCATACGACAACTTTTACGACCCGAAGGGTGCCGGAGAGGCGGCGGCAAAAGCGGCCATCGACGAGTTCAAGGCGAGTACGTTCGTCATTCAGTGTACCATCCCCGGAATGAACTGACGCTATGGCAGGTACTGAAAAGATAACCGGGCGGGTTCAATTCCCGATGTTTACGGCGG
>OMAK01000482.1_pt1 | contig 21749 bp, 16 predicted proteins | sample 1644681 | NCBI WGS metagenome assembly OMAK01 (sample SAMEA103958133, study PRJEB25191) | human gut metagenome | biome: human-associated habitat [ENVO:00009003]; feature: intestine environment [ENVO:2100002]; material: feces | place: Germany | collected 2013/2015 | reverse complement strand
AACAAAGAGGGCTGCTTCTGCCAATACACAGGAGCAGCCCTCCTATTTTTTATTTATCCGAACAGTACAGACAAATAATCCGTCCTGCCGTCCAATACGCGAAGAATCTCTATTGTGCTATTTTCCTCATCCACACGGTAGAAAATCAGTTGCTTTGAAACCACGAAATAGCGCACATCTGTGGTGATTTCAAACTTTTCTGCCAGTGCCGCGCCCATGTAAGGATTATCCATCAACAAGGATATTGCTTTCAGCAGCGCCGCCATCAGCTTTTTGGCGGCTTTCGGGTTCTTCAGCCGCCCGGCGATGTAGTCGCGGGTCGCCTCCATGTCCTTGACGGCGGCTCTCTTATAGCTTACCCTCATTTCGCAACTCCGAACATCTTGTACACTTCATCCTCGGAGTAAGAAACCGGGTCATCCTGCGCTTCCTGCAACTGCTTTGTCAGCCGGGAAAGCGCCTTTGCCTTGATGATCTCCGCATTATCCTCGGTCACAGCAAAGGGAAAGCCGCCCGCGTTCAGCGACTGCTGGAAAAACACGTTGATGGCATCAGTCAGGGTAAGACCGTTCTTAGCGTACACAGATTCCAGCTCCTGCTTGATTTCCGGATTGATACGAACGCGGAACACGTCCGTTTTGGCCGCCGAAACAATGTTTTCCATAAAATAAACTCCCTTCGTACTGTGGTTTTCTTCTTATCTCCATTATACGTTCATTGCATTCAATTGTCAATCTATGTGGCTACAGTGATGCCACAAAAGCGCATTTGAAAATTTATCTGCCGATATGCAGTAAATCAGCACAACATCCGCGCAGCAAAAGTCTTTTTTGCTGCAATATGACTCTGCTATAATAGTATCGTCAAAATTGAACAGAAACGCAAGAGCGCCTTTTTTGAAGGCGCTCTTTTTGTTTATCGGAGGTGGTCGAAATTTCACGCGAAGAGCGGGATGTTTACCTGATCCCGCAGAATTTTGTAGACACCGGTACGATTCTCGGCGGTACGGTCAAGCTGCGCAATGCGGTGGAGGCAGCTGTGCTTGCTGTGGGCAGTGCAGTACCGCTGTTTTATCTACCGCTGGCGTTCAATATTCGGCTGATGATTGTCATTGCGGTGTCGGTGCCGCTGGGCGTTTTCGGTGTGGTCGGCATTGGCGGCGATAGCCTGACCCAGTTTGTGGCACACTGGTTCCGCTTTATGAAGCGCCGCCGTATCGTTACGCCTACACCGCAGGGCAATCTCGAAGCCAACCGACATCGGCATCTGCGGTTCATCAGCAAGCGGTACCGTGTTGTCTACTATGACGACCCGGATACCCTGCCCCACAACGCGCAGGTCTTACAGCGCAAGGCAGACCGCCACGGAAAGCTGGTAAAGCGGCAGACGCTCTACGATTTGCTGCCCATCGAGAAAATCGAGAACGGCATCCTGCACACCACAGATGACCACTACATCAAAATTCTGGAAATCGACCCCATCAACTTCCTGCTGCGCTCTCCACGGGAGCAGCGCAGCGTCATCTACTCGTTCGCCAGCCTTTTGAAAGTCAGCCCAGTGCGGCTGCAATTCAAGTCATTCTCCCGCAAGGCCGATGTTAATGCCTATCTGGACAAGCTGCGGCGGGATGCCGCCAACGAACCGGACGCAGCGGTGCGTAAGCGCCACATGAGCTATATCCGCTTTGTCAAGCGGCTCGGTTTCCGCGATGCTGTTAGCCGTCGCTTCTTCGTGATTTTCCAGTACGAAGCCCCTACGAATGAGCGAAACATTGCCTACGCTGAGATTGTCTCCACGCTCGAAACCACCGCCCGAAACTTTCGTACCTATCTGGCGCAGTGCGGCAACTCCATCGTGGAGCACGAGAACGAGGACTAGTTTCTCACGGACGTTTTCTATACCTTATTAAATAGGCAAACAGCGGTACAGGTGCCGTTGCAGGAGCGCATCCAAGACGTGCTTGCCAGCTATCTGGCCCAGAACGATGCCACGGCGCTGGACAAAATACCGCCCGCCGCCTTTATGATTCCGCCCTCGCTGGATTTGAAACATGGTCGTTATCTCTACATGGACGGCACCTACCACGCTTATCTGATGATTCCCGCCGATGGCTACCGCGCACAGGTCACAGCCGGGTGGATGGCCCTGCTGGTGAACGCCGGCGAGGGCATTGATGTGGATCTGTTTCTGGAACGACAGCCCAAAGAACGCATGATGCAAAAAATCGGGCAGCAGATCCGCATCAACCGCAGCAAAATCAAGGACACCAGCGACACAAACTCGGATTTCGATGACCTCTCCAACGCCATTCGTTCCGGCTACTACCTGAAAGACGGTCTTGCCAACAACGAGGATTTCTACTACGCCGCCATCCTCGTAACGGTCACAGCCGCCAGCGTCAAGGATTTGGAGTGGCGCATCGGGGAGATACGCAAGCTCATGGTCTCGCAGGATATGAATTTGCAGCTGTGCAGTTTCCGGCAGGAAGCAGCTTTTCTCTCTTCCCTGCCGCTGTGCGCCCCGGATGCGGCGCTGTTCAAAAAATACCGCCGCAATATCCTTACCTCAACCGCGGCCAGCTTTTATCCGTTCGTCAGCTTTGAACTGTGCGACACCAACGGTGTACTGCTGGGCGTGAATAAGTACAATAACTCCCTCGTCAGCCTCGACAACTTCAACACCCATATCTACAAAAACGCAAATATGGCGATTCTCGGCACCTCCGGCGCGGGCAAGACGTTCACTATGCAGCTGATCGCCCGGCGTATGCGGCTGGCGGGAACACCGGTTTACATCATTGCCCCGCTGAAAGGTCACGAGTTTTACCGACAGGCCAAGGCGCTGAACGGCACCATTATTCGCATCGTTCCGGGCAGTCCGGATTGCATCAACGTCATGGAGATTCGCAAAATCGACCACACCAGCAGCGAACTGCTGGACGGTCCTATGCCGGAGCAGTCGGAACTGGCTGCCAAAATCCAGAAGCTGCACATTTTCTTCTCGCTGCTGATTCCCGATTTGAGCAACGAGGAACGCCAGCTATTGGATGAAGCCATCGTCACAACCTACCGCAATAAGGGCATCACTTATGATAATGCCAGTCTGGACGACCCGGCACATCCCGGTCAGTACCGTGAAATGCCGATATTGGGCGACCTGCACACTGTTTTGTCCGCTGCCCCGGAAACGCGGCGTATCGCCAATATTCTGAACCGCCTTGTACACGGTTCGGCATCCAGCTTCAACCGCCAGACAAACGTGAACCTCGACAACAGCTATGTCGTCATCGACATCAGCGAGCTGTCCGGCGACCTGCTAACCGTGGGTATGTACATCGGGCTGGATTATATGTGGGATAAGGCGAAAGAGGATTTGACCCGCCGCAAGCAGATTTTCATAGATGAGGTATGGCAAATCATCGGCGCATCGTCCAACGCTTTGGCGGCCAACTATGTATTCGAGGCTGTCAAAACCATTCGCGGCTACGGCGGCGGGGTTCTGGTTGCCACGCAGGATTTGAACGACTTCTTTTCCTTGGAAGATGGAAAATACGGTCGCGGCATCCTGAACAACTGCAAAATCAAAATCATTCTGAATTTGGAGGAAGAGGAAGCCCAGCGCGTGCAAAGTGTTTTGAAGCTGACAGATGCCGAAATCGACAACATCACCCGCTTCGAGCGCGGCAGCGCGCTAATCGTCACAAACTCCAACAATGTCACCGTTGATATGCGGTGCAGCGAGGAGGAAAAAGACCTGATCACCACAGACCGGGACGAGCTGCGCCGTATTGTAGAACGCAAAATGCAAAATCAACCCGAAACGGAGGAATCCTAATGAAGAAACCTGTTATCACTGCCCTGTGCTGCCTGCTGTCACTGGGCACCGCCACCGCAGCCTTTGCCGAGGAACCCACACCCACCCCTGCCCCGGAGTTGGTGGGATTGCCGCCGGAAGATACGGCGTCGCTGTTCTACCCGGACAGCATCTCGTGGCAGGAAAACGGCGGGCAGCTGCTTGTCGTCAAGCAGTACAGCGTACCGTATGGCACAACCGTTGCCGACCTGACCGAAAGCACTATGCAGTGGAACGGCGTCGATTACACCTTATGGGGCGTTACGCAGTCTGTGGAGGGCGGTGTGACCGAGGAGAAAGAGGTCACGCAGGATTTTGAATTGTCTGTGCGCAGCGCCGATGCCGAAACCGCCCGCAATGATGTGAAAGAGTCTGTTGCCTACGATGACGAGTACGGTTTTTCCGGCACGCTGACCTTGCAGGACATTACGATTGGCGAAACTTTGCAGGCCGACAGTACCTATATGGCAACAGCGCATTACGCTGGAACGGTCACCCGCACCGAGGCCGGAACGGTGCATTACACGCTGCTGTACGCGCCGATTTCTGCACCTGTGGTGGTTGCTGCGGCGGAAAGCGGCATTACCCCTGCCCTGCTGATTACGGGTATCGCCTGCGCGCTGCTCTTTATCGCGGTGCTGCTGATTATTACCCACCTGCTGCGCAAAGAACCTACCCATACGGCTGAGCCTGCAAAGCCCGCACCTGCGCCGAAAGTCTATGTGCCATCCGGGGATATTGTCCTCGGCGGCAGAAATGAGGATGACGATGAAGAGAATCTCTGATTGGGCAAAAGTTCTGCTGCCGCTGGTCGGCAGCGGGATGGTTCTGCACTACCTGTTCCTATGGCATGAGCGCCGCCATGCGGTGGTGCTGCACAAAGAAGTCTACCACAAACCGCACCATTAAGGAGGAAAACACCATGATTGCACAATGCCTTTACCAGTCCGACCCGAAGAATCTTGCCAGTATGGGCAGACAGCGCCTCGCTTGTCAGCGCGCTGCTCGCAAATTGCAGTGGGGCGTACAGAAAGAGCGCATTTCCGAGACAAACGAGCCCGTGCCGCTGCTCATGCGCCCCGCCGTCAAGGAAATTCTGCAGGATGCCGAGCAGCACCGCTTCGATGTGCTGCTGATTGGTAACCGGGATTCTCTCTGTTGTGATGTGGCCGACATGGAGAGCTTTTTGACTGTGCTGAACTCGTTCAACATCCACATCTTTGCCGGCGACCAGGGCAACTGGGTCGAGCCGAACGGCCGTCACTACGCCCCCCTGCCCCGCCTGCCGTGGCAGGAGGATGATGTTGCGGAGGTGCCGCAGTGAGAGAAAAATTCAAGCGCTTCTGCGATACCGCCAATCCAGATTTTCTGCGGCTTATCATCATTTTTGTTTTGGTTGGGCTGCTGTTGGCCGAGTTCTTGCTCTTCGGACGTTCCGGTGATGGTGCTTCTATCCTGCCATCATGGGCACAGGCTGAGCACGTGGAGCCACCCGATGAACGACTTGCCGCCGCGCAGAAAGAAAATCCGGACACCGTGGCGTGGATTACGATTCCCGGCACCAATATTGACGCGCCTGTGCAGCAGTACGGTGACAATGACTATTATCTGCGTCGTGATGAAAAAGGCACTGAGGATTACCACGGCTGCCTCTATGCCGACTACGCCTGCCGCATGGATAGTGGCGTAAAAGTTTCTCGCAATCTGATTTTTTACGGCCACACCTTTACCGACGAAGACTATACCGGCGGGTTTGAGGATCTGCACAAATACCGCGTGTTCGAGTTTGGGCAGGAGAACCCGTACATTTATGTCTCGCTGGCAGATGAAAAGCTGACCTATCAGATTTTCAGTGTGTGGGTCTGCGATTCAAACGCCGATACCGACTGCATTCAGGCTGACCCGGACGATGCGGCATTTCAGCAGATTTTGGACAAGGCTGTTGCCGGCTGTGCGTTCGACTACGGTGTGGACGTGACGACCGCTGACCATATCTTGACGCTCTCCACCTGCACGGCAGACCCCAACAGCCGCCTGTTGGTCGTTGCCAAGCTGATTGACGGAGGTGATGTAGATGTAGCATCGTGATTTTTCGCATTTGATGTAAAAATAATACGAAGGAGCTATGCAAATGCAATATAAACGCAAACATCGCTTATCTGCGGCGCTTATGGCGGGTGCTATGTGCTGCACGATGATTCCCGCCGCCTCGGCCGATGAGATTGCCACGCCGGAAACGGCAGAAGCCGCAGCCGCAGAAGCCACCAACCAAGTAGAACAGCCTGCGGCATCGGACGGCGGGCTGTCCGTGGAAGAAATCCAATCTCGGATGTATCCCAGCTTGCCGCAGACGGCTACCGGGTACTACCTCGACTCCAACGGTCTGCCGGTGCTGACCGGTGAGACAAAAATCAGCATCGAGGGTTGGGGCGATGAGGATTACCGTGACTACGATGCCGACAGCACGATTCAAGTCGCACTTGATGAGGGATTGCTCAATACCGACAGCGCCACAGCCTCTTTTCCCCGCATGGACGGTGAGGACTACGCCATCGTCCCCATCAGTATGCAGGTGCTGTATCCTGCCAACGGCGGCAGTGCGGACATCACATTGCCCGACAATGTAGAACTGCTGGGATACAGCTTCACCAGTGGCGACCTGTGTGCCGCCACCGAAGAAGAACGCCAGCGGCAGCTCCATTATGATTTTTCCGAAGGCACGGCATCGGTGGCGGGCATCTATGTCAAAGCTACCGAGGATTTCAGCGTTACGCTGACCTATACAGACTCGGAAAAGAGCCTAACAAAAGCGCTCCATGTCACGCTCGACGATTCTGCGCCGTTCCCTGGCATCCTGCAGGATCGTTTTGCACAAGAGGCACAACCTGCCACCTGCTCGGCAGACGCAGGTGTTGCAGCTTACGCAAGTTTGCAGGTCACGCAATGCGTTTACACCAGCGTGGGCTGGATGAACTATCTCGGCGGGCAGCCCGCCCTGTGTGCCGATAGCGGCAAATGGGCGTGGGGACCCGGTGCAACCTATGCCAACAAGTATCCGCCGGTAGCAAATTATTTCTCGGCGGGCAGTGTCTGGGTATTGGCCTCGTTCTTTGGTAAAGGCTGGACAGCGGATCAGGCAACCATGTGGGCACAGGGCTTCAACAGCGGCGCACCGTCCGCGGTTTCTGCTTGCGAGGTCGAGGATGCCACCGACAACAACGCCTATCTTGACCGCCTTGCGTGGCAGGCAGAGCAGTTTCCGGACAGCCTTGCCGGTGAAATCGTGAACGGTGCGGCGACCTATGCCGATGATACCGCCGAAACGGTGTACATTGGAACACTGTACGTTCCTAGCAACGCTGCGTGGCAGCGGTTTGTCATTCTGGATTATACCCCGGTCACGCTGGGCGGAGATAACGAGATCCCCGAACTTACTCCGGAAGGCCAGCCCATAGATAAACCGTGGAGCGCCAGCTATGAGCGCACCGAAACGCTGGATTTTTCGTATACCATCAACACAAACAAAATTCAGTTGGAGACTCTCGAAAAAGTTGACGGTGCAGGCATTGACATCGCCCCGATTCTGGATGGCATCCCTTCCGATATCAACGGTGGCAGTTGGACGATTACCCCGGCTGGCAAGCAGTCGGTAACCACTTCTGGCCACACGCAGGATAACAGCTACCATCTCAATGGCGGCGATGCCTCCGCTACATGGACGGTGCATTACAGCGTCAGCAAGTCGGCATCCCAAAGCGGCAGCGTAACGGCCAACAGTGAGCAGGATGCAGACGCACAGGCATCTGCGGCACAATCTGCTGCGCAGAGCGCCTGTGAAAGTCAGGTCAATGGTGAAATCGAAGCAGCGCTGTCGGCGGTACACGGATACTTCGATAGCCTGAAATTCAGCTATGACGAGGTCACCATCCCGCACGGTTTTGATTCAACGCCCGGTGCGCTGGGCAGCCACCAGACCATTACGGTTCCTGCCAACAGTTCCAACGACTATAAAATGCAGAACGATGAATGGTCGGTAAAAGTCAGCGTCGACAAAATCGACAGCGAAACCAAGCAGCGCATCAAGGGTGATGCTGAGTTTAAGATTTTTGAGTGGGACACCGTTCGGCAGTGCTATATCCCGTTTGGCGGATACAACCGGTACAAGGTTGAGCGCCAGTCGGATGGCACTTACAAAGTCATCAACCACAGCGACTATGCGGGCGGTTCGGATGATTTGTTCTATACCCAGCGCAACGAGGGCCGATTTGTTATCGTTGAAAAACGCGCTCCCAACGGCTACTATGGCGATTGGACGAATTCAACCAATCCCGGCACAGCCGGTTCTGTTCTTGGCAAGCGCGCCTATGCCCTTGAAATCACCAAGGCATTAGACTGCAAGACCATCCAATTGGGCAATGCTGATTACAACGCTGACGTTGGAACAGCCGATAATGGTGGCACCCTCATCGACACCGGCGAGGGCATTGTTAGCATTACGTTTGGTGACCGCAACGGCAACAAAGTCTATAATACTGACCCTACTGGAATTGCCAGCAATGAGAAGTCCTACACCATGCGCGCTGATTCCGTCACCATGCAGAACGACCACGCTCTCGGCAGCATTACGCTCTCCAAAGTAGACTTGGACGCCGCGCGGTATCTGGCCGCAGGCAGTAATGGCGACTCAACACTCGAAGGCGCCGTGTATGACCTGTACGCCGCCGAGGATATTTATCACCCGGACGGCGTTTCCGGCATCGTCGATTACTCCAAAATCACAGATGCCAGCGGCACACCCATTTGGCACACCACCGTGCTTACCAACGGCGCTTGGAAGTCCGATTATCTCCCGGTGTTGAAAAAAGACCATCTTGTTGCCTCCACCGCCATTAAGGACGGCAAGCTGGCGTTTTCCAATCTCTACTTAGGTCGTTACTACCTTGTGGAGCGCACCACCGGCATCGTGATCCCGGTGGATTCCAACGGGCAGTATTACCTCTCCGGCAAGTATCCGCTTCTCAATAAAAAGCTGGAGCCTACCGGCAGCTATGCCGCCCTCGCCGGCAGCGGTACGGAATATACCGACTATGTCTACCGCAATCAGTATTCTGCTGTTGCCGAGAGCCGCGCCCTGGACGGCAGCAAGACCTATGACGGCTACTACCTCTCCTTTGCAAAAGGCTATCTCTGTGATGAAGTCAACCACTATCAATCCCTTACTTATGCAGATGAATCCACTTACGTTGTCCGCACCGAAGACCAGACGCAGGATGAAGTGCTGAAATCCGGGTTCAGCCTGCAAAAGCTGGTGTCCACCACCGGGCAGCCCTCGCCCGCCATCAAGCTGGGCGGTGCCGGGTTCAAGGTGTACCGTGTATCGCTGCTGAGCAAGGCTGACCAGTTCACCAAAAATGCCGATGGCAGCTACGATGCCGCCAGCATTCTGGAAGCCTACCGTAAATCCAGCTACGATCAGGACACGCTGAAATTTGATTTTTCCGCCGAGGAACAGGCTGTTGCCACGATGTACGAGAGCGACACCACCTCTGTTACCCGCTATAATGCCACCTTGACCGCAGACAGCGATTTTGCCAACGGGCAGGGCCTTGGCTGGGTTCCGACCAACAACTCGCAGGAATACCGCCTGTCCGAAATCTTTACGAACGAAGAAGGCATCCTGCGTGTGCAGGGGCTCCCCAACGGCCAGTACATCGTCGTGGAAACCACCGTACCGAAAGATGTTTTTCAGGCTGAACCGTTCCTTGTCACTGTCAATGCGTCCAGCCCGCAGAGCAGCTTTACTATGCCTGCCGGCAGTATCACAACGCCCAGCGGCAGCTACATGACCTACAACATTCTGGACGAAGAGTTGGAGGGTTACTTGCAGCTTGTCAAAATCGACATTGAAACTGGCAAGCCTGTAAAAATTGTCGACACCACGTTCAACCTTTACTATATTGCCGAGGACGGCCGTGAAACCCTTGTGGAGATGAACGACCCGAAATCCGGCAATGCCTGGGCAAAGACCAGCACTTTCTATACCGACTCCAACGGTGAAATGAAGACCCCGGAGAAACTGCCGCTGGGCAAGTACCGCATCGTTGAGGTCGAAGGCCCGCATGGGTATTTCAACGACCGCCAGTACAATGTTGTGTTTGAGCTGACATCGGACCGTGTGTATCAGGTCAGTGGCGGCAGCGCCGACGGCATGGATGACTATGTTATCACCGAAAGCTACTATAACCACGAAACACTGGGGCAAATCAAGATCCGCAAAATCGGCAACGTGCTGACCGGGTATGAGAACGGACAATTCGTGTACGAGTCCGACAATCTTGCCAATGCCACCTATGAGATCCACGCGCAGGGCGACATTCCCACGCCGGACAATCAAGGTACGCTCTGGTACGCAGACGGCGACCTTGTCGCCACCGTTACCACTGCCGAAGATGGACAGGTGGACGAAGTCCGGTTCAGCCCCACGCGAACCACTGCAACCTACGATTTTCTGAAAGTAACCCACGATGGCACCAAGGGCGAAGTCACCATCACACTGCCGCTGGGCACCTACACAATTTCTGAGGTGCAGGCTCCTTACGGTTTTGTCCATACCGACCACACCTACACCGTGGTGCTGGACTGGGATAACCAGTACAACGACTTGGTTCTTGCAAAAGCCGTCACTGACCACACGCAGGATGGCGATGTTATCTACGATTACTCTATTATAAATGTAGGCAATGCCAGCGCCGAGCAGATGGAAAAGCAGATTCTCGTCTTTGAGAACGCCCGTGTGCTGCCGGTCGTTGAGGAGGGCAAAGTCGGTGTCGGGCTGTATAAGCTGGACCGCGACACCTGCGATTTGACCGATGAAGCGCCCTATTCGGACGGCTGTAAGACCCGCGCTTCCCTTTTGAATGGCGGCAGCAACCGTGCCGATATCCCGGCTGATGCCAAGATGGTTGCGGGATCCATCTATGAACTGTACACCGCAGACGACATTTACAGCATCTCAGGTGAGCTTCTGGCCGCCGCCGATACGCTGCTAGGCACAGCCACCACCGATCAAAACGGCCTTGCCTATTTTGACGTGGATGTTCCCCTGCGCGGCGAACATTACGGCAGCAGCGATGCCCACGACTGGACGACAAACAGTGGCCGCTACTACCTGCGCGAGATCAGTGTGCCGGACGGCTACCTGATTGAGCAGAGCGTAATTCCGGTGGAGTTCACCTACGAAAACCAGTTTATTGCATGGCAGATCGTTGACTGCCTGCACTCCGACAAGCAGACCACCGTGGAGATCGACAAGCGTGCTTTCGCCTCTGATTCTGATACCACCTTTGCCCTGCCCGGTGCCACCTTGACCGTGACCGATTGGAACGGCAATGTGGTGGATAGCTGGGAAAGCAGCGACACGGCTCATGTGATTCGTGGACTGCATCTTTCCCACGACTTTGCCGGGAACCGCGATACCACCAAAATCTATACGCTGTCCGAGACCCGCCCGGCAGACGGCTATACCACCGCCCGCTCGATTCAGTTCCGCTTGGAGCAGGCCACGGGCGATAACAGCTACTTGCAGGAAACGACGGTCTGGGTACTGCATGAATCCGAAGATGCCGAGTACCAGTCCGGCAGTATTATCTCCCCCACTGCATTCTCCGATGATTCCGTGGCTACGATTCCCGCCAAGCTGCGTGCTTTCTGGGATAAGTTGCTGGGCAAGAATCCCGATGCAGACGGCGTTGTCATTGCCAACTGGTACTGCGTGAACGGCATGCTGGTGGTGAATTTCACCGATGCCGCCAATGACCGCGCCATTGCCAAGTGCCTGCGGGAGAGCGATTTCTCCGATTTGACGTTTGATAAGGTCTACTTGACCGGCGCGGCGGCTCCTGCATTCTTTGCCGATAAGCAGGTTGCCGACAAGCCTACCGATGCCGAAATCACCTACTCTGCAAGTTGGATTCTGCTGAAGGATTCCGATGGGTTCAGCCAGACAGTTACAATGCTGGATGCCCCGACCCGCGTAAAAATCAGCAAAGCTGATATTACGACTCACGAAGAAATCCCCGGTGCCACGCTGCGCGTTCTGGACAAGAACGGCAATGTTGTAGACGAATGGGTATCCGAAAACACACCGCACTACATAGAGGCTGTGCTGGTTGCGGGCGAAACCTATACGCTGGAAGAAACGCTCGTACCCGATAATTCCGGGTATGTGCCTGCCAATGCCGTTCAGTTCACGGTCGAGGATGACGGCGAGGTCCAGCACGTTTTCATGCAGGACGACTACACGAAAGTGCAGATTTCTAAGACCGACATTGCCACTGGCAAGGAGATCAGCGGTGCAAAGCTGAAAATCACGGACGCAGACGGCAAAATCGTTGCTGAATGGGTCACGGACGGCGCACCTCACTATATGGAGCGCATCCCAATGGGTACGTACACCCTGACCGAGACGATGGCTCCCACCGAGCAGGGCTATGTCCGCGCCGAGAGCGTTACCTTTGAGGTTGGCCCCACCGGGGATATTCAGCGCGTAGAGATGAAAGATGACTTCACCAAGGTCGAAATTTCCAAGGCTGACATGACGGATGGCCGCGAACTGCCCGGTGCAAAGCTGAAAATCACCGATGCCAGCGGCAACACCATTGCCGAGTGGGAGACCAACGGCCAGCCCCACCGTATCGAGCGTCTGAAGCCCGGTGAGTATACGCTGACTGAGACAGCTGCCCCGGCCGGGTATCTGCTCAGTGAGGAAGTACACTTTACCGTGCAGGAGACCGGGGAAATTCAGAAAGTTACGATGTACGATGCCCCGGCGCACGCGCTGATTCTCACCAAACGAGATATTGCCACCAATGCAAAGCTGACAGATGCCCGCTTAACGATCCGCGATGCCTACGGCACGACCATTGATCGCTGGACAACTACGGACGGCGACCATGCCATTCGCGTACTGCCGGAGCGCTCCGCCGCCAAAGACCCGCACAAAAATCTGCTGCTTTTGTCCGATGACACCAGCGAACACGTCTACACGATGGTGGAAGAACTGGCCCCGGACGGCTATCTGGTTGCCGAGAGTATCACGTTCAAAGTCATGCAGATGAACGATGCCCTTGTTGTATTCATCTGGCAGGACGGCGGCTGGCAGAAATCTTCCGAGGGGTACCTTGCCATGTACGATGAGCGCACCGATACGCCCGTGCCGCTTATGAAAACTTTCCCGCAGACCGGCAGCATTTTATAAAAACTGTGCCAAGTTGTTACACTGCGCACAATTTAAGAATGGAGTGATATTTTGTCCGTTTCCTGTTTTACTTCCACCAATTCGCATCTTTGCAAGTTCCTGCGCACCACAGGTCGCGATTGGCGCAACACTATCTACATCGAGTGCGGCGACTGTCAGCGTGCTGCGAGCCGTAGCTGCAAGAATTTGCTCTGTGCCTTTGACACGGCCGGCGCGCCGGTAATCGTGCCGGTACATGATGTGGAATACTTGTTCAGCACCACCGTGGACAAGTCCGAGTGCCGTGCCATCCTCACGAAAGCCAACTTCTGTGAACTATACAAAGGCTGGATTGATGAGCACATCCGCGACCCCCACGCCTGTCCGTTGAATGATTTGTACGTCAGCTGGGAGATTCCCGAGCCTTGCGCGGCGAGGATTTTTCTGAATCGGTAAATAGGCGCCAAATAACAACAATCCCCAAGGTGACTTCATGCTGCCTTGGGGATTTGTTTGTATCGCACTCGATATATGACACTAACTTCGTTCTGTCTTTTGTTCTTGTTGTTACATTTCCCTTGTGTTCAAGAACTTTTGTCTGATTTGCTTTACAGTCTCCAAATGTCTGTTTGCATAGAACTTTTTTACGGCATCGGACGTGTGCTCAACCTCTGAATTCAGAGCATTTTCCAACTTTTCAAGGTTTTTCCTTGTGACTTCTGTATCCGTCTCGTCACGTTCTACTGCGCCACCCCTAAAAGATATTTCTTTTAATATAGTTAGCATTTCTTGCTGTTCCGATATATTTGCTTTTTTGTACGCAGAGAGAAATGCGGCAAGTAGCTCGTCATTAAAGCATACAAGTATTTTAGATTTCGCTGCGAGACCTCTTTCGTATGTTGGGTTCTTTAAGTAATCTATAAAGAAAATCTCGTTCATTAAGTATGGCCACTGATGATTTGAATGTTCTGAGATTGCGACTCCCGCTTTCTTCAAATACTTGGAATAGCTTTGGGCTTTCTTTTTTCAAGAATTCCTTGTATTCACTTGTTTCTGTCTTGTAGTCTTCAATCATTTCCTGTTGGATTCTTCGATACTCCATGTCCAACTTGACTGTTCGCTCTACAACTTTTTCCTTAAAAGTTTTGTAATTTTCCTCATCTTCTATATTATCTTCCGATGCAATTACTATTGTCTTAATTCTTTTGTCTTCTACATAGGTATTTATAATTCCCAATAAATCAATTACACCGATTTTACATCGCTCAAAATCGTCAAATACTAAAACCAATTTCTTTTTAACAGGCTGCTCTTCCCCTGCAACTATACAATAGACTTCTTTCTCAATCGGTAAAAAATCATGGATATCAATGGACAGCAACATATTCGCACTTTTTGCTATCTTTTTGATTTTTCCAAAGTCAAACAGTACACCAACATCCGTTATCCATTTCCCGCTGATCCGCCGTATGTTCCCAAAGAGAATCCCTGCGGCGCTTACCTCTACGACTTCACCTACCAAAAGGATGCCGCTGCCCCGCGCGCATTTCTGAATTTTGAGGGCGTTGCCTCCTGCTTCTACGTCTGGCTCAACGGTCAATTTGTCGGGTACAGTCAGGTCGCCCATTCCACAAGCGAGTTCGATGTAACGAAGTTTTTGCAGGACGGCACCAACCATCTGGCGGTCCTCGTGCTGAAATGGTGCGATGGCAGTTACATGGAAGATCAGGATATGTTCCGCATGAACGGCATTTTCCGTGATGTCTACCTGCTGCACCGGCCGGAACAGTGCATCGAGGACTATTTCATCACCACCGACATCCACGGCAGCACCGCAGGGGTTGCTGTCCGCCTGCGTTACTACGATTCCGCCGTTGCCACCGCATCACCCTCTACGATGCAGCCGGCACGATGGTCGGCAGCGTAACGCCCGTGGAAGCACCGGATGATGCGGCATTCCCCTATCATGCAGAAATCACCATTGTTGACCCGACACTCTGGAACGCAGAGCAGCCCTACTTATATACCCTTGTGTTGGACACGCCCAACGAGACTATTACGGACCGTGTGGGCATCCGTGAGGTTCATGTTGCCAACAACCAGATTTATGTCAACGGCCAGTCCATCAAGTTCCACGGTGTAAACCGCCACGAATCCGACCCCGTCACGGGATATGCTGTTGGCTTTGAGCAGACGAAAAAAGACCTGCTCATGATTAAAAAGCACAACTTTAATGCCATCCGCACCAGCCATTACCCGGATGTGCCTTACTTCTATCAGCTCTGCGACCAGTACGGCTTCTTTGTCATTGATGAAGCCGACAACGAGAGCCACGGTGCGTCCGAATACTATTGCGAGGGCAACGAAAGCTGGCCCAACCACGTTGAAAACTGGAACAAGCCCATCGCAGACAACCCGGAGTTCACCGAGGCCACCGTAGACCGCACCCGCCGCTGCGTGGAGCGTGACAAGAACCGTCCCTGCGTCATCACCTGGTCGATGGGCAACGAGAGCGCCTACGGCTGCACGTTCGAAGAAGCGCTGGCATGGACAAAGAGCTTTGACCCCCGCCGCCTGACCCACTACGAGAGCGCCCAGTACCGCAGCAAGAACCGTAAATACGATTTCTCGAACATTGATATGTTCAGCAATATGTACCCTTCTCTCGAAAGCATTCAGGAATATCTGGACAACGGGCCGGACAAACCCTATATCATGTGCGAGTACAGCCACTGCATGGGCAACGGCCCCGGCGATTTGGAGGATTACTTCCAGTTCATTCAGAGCCATGACGGCTTGGTCGGCGGTTTCCTGTGGGAATGGTGCGACCATGGTATTTATAAAGGGAAGATGCCAGACGGCCGCGACATCTACTATTACGGCGGCGACCACAATGAGTGGCCGCATGACGGCAATTTCTGCATGGACGGCCTGGTCTACCCCGACCGCCGCCCGCACACCGGGCTGTTGGAGTTCAAGAACGTCTATCGCCCGGCGCGTGTTGTGAAGTACGACCGGGAATCCGGCATGCTCACGCTGCACAACTACATGGACTTTGTTGATTTGACCGAGTATGCCGCACTAACCTATCAGGTAAGCTGCGACGGCGAGGTCATCGACAACGGCTTCATCCCCTACCCTGACGGTTTCACCCTGCCGCCGCACAGCGAAAACGCCTTGCCGTTGGCCGTCCATATTCCCGACAAAGGCAAGTGCTTCCTGAAAATCTTCTACCATTGCAAAAAAGACATGCCCTTGCGTTCGGAAGATCATCTTCTGGGTTTTGATGAAATCCTGCTGGAAAACGAAGACAGCCGCAACCAGAAAACCTTGGCTATGTGGAGTGATGCCCCTTCCAACAGCACAATCACTGTTCAGGAGACGGACCGCCATTTGACGCTGTGCGGCAAGAACTTCACCTACAACTTTAATAAGCTGACGGGTCTGTTCGCCGCGATGCAGTACGAGGATGCAGGCCTGTTGGACAAGGAAATGGAGTTCAACATCTGGCGTGCTCCTACGGACAATGACCGCAAGCTGAAGCTGGATTGGCTGGCTGCCCGCTATGACCACTGTATGACCAACGCCTACCGCACCGAATATCAGGTGACGGACAGCGGTGTGACTCTGCGCGCCAAAGTCGGCATTGCACCGATCAGCTTGCAGAAATTCCTTGATTTGGATGTCTGCTGGACGATTTCCAACAGCGGTGCAGTAACGCTGGCACTGCACGCTGAGCGCAACACGGTATTCCCCGAACTGCCGCGCTTTGGCCTGCGCCTGTTCCTGCCAAAAGAAATGGCCCGCGTCAGTTACTTCGGCATGGGTCCGATGGAAAGCTACTGCGACAAGCACCATGCTGCCAGCCACGACTACTTCAGTTCCACCATCTGGCAGCAGCACGAGGACTACATTCGCCCGCAGGAGAACGGCAGTCACTATGATTGCGATTATGTCCAGCTGGATGGCGCTGGCATCAAGCTTACCGCTGTCGGTGCAAAGCCGTTCTGCTTCAACGCCTCGCACTACACGCAGGAAGAGTTGACTGAAAAGGCGCACAACTATGAGCTGCATCCCTGTGACAGCACCGTTCTCTGTCTTGACTATGCACAGAACGGCATCGGCTCTGCCAGCTGCGGGCCGCGTCTGGCGGAGCAGTACCGCCTTGACGACGCTTCCTTCGATTTCAGCATCCGTCTGATTCCTGAAAAAGCATAACCCCTACACAAAAGAATGGAGAAATTCTCATGTCTGAAAACACTGAAAGACGTTATTTGAAGTGGTATAACAAGGTCGGTTACGGCTCCGGCGATGTTGCGGGCAACGTGGTCTATGCGTTCCTCTCCTCGTTTGTTATGATTTACCTGACCGACACCGTCGGCCTGAATCCCGGCATCGTCGGCACGCTGATCGCTGTGTCCAAGCTGTTTGACGGCATTACCGATATCTTCTTTGGCTCGATGATTGACAAGACGCACTCCAAGCTGGGCAAGGCTCGCCCGTGGATGCTCTACGGCTACATCGGCTGCGCCATCACACTGGTCGGCATCTTCGCCATCCCCATGGGCATGAGCGAGTTTGCCAAGTACGCATGGTTCTTTATCTGTTATTCCCTGCTGAACGCTGTGTTCTACACGGCCAACAACATCGCCTACTCTGCCTTGACTTCCCTTGTCACCAAGAACAGCGCCGAGCGAGTCGAGATGGGTTCCTACCGCTTCATGTTCGCATTCGCCACCAGCCTTGCCATTCAGTCTTTCACGCTGCTGGCTGTCTCTGCACTGGGCGACACTGCCGAAGCATGGCGCACCGTGGCTATCGTCTATGCCATTATCGGTCTGATCGTCAACACGCTCTCTGTTTTCTCCGTCAAGGAGTTGCCGGAGGAAGAGTTTGTCGATACCACGGATAAAGCCGAAATCGAGAAAGACGAGAAGTACGGTCTTGTCGAAGCTGCCAAGCTGCTGGTCTCCAACAAATACTACCTGATGATCTGCGTCACCTACATTTTGCAGCAGATCTATGGTGCCATGATCAGCATGGGTACCTACTACACTGCTCATATCCTTGGTGACAAGAACCTGTTCGGCGTGTTCTCTTGGGCCATCAACATTCCTTTAATTATTGCACTGGTCTTTACCCCGACCCTCGTTGCCAAGATGCACGGTATGTACAAACTGAACGTCGGCAGCTATGCCCTTGCTACCGTAGCCCGTGCGCTCGTTGCTGTGGCTGGTTATACGGGTTCCGGCGATGTCAAGATGATGCTCCTCTTCACGGCTATTGCTGCACTGGGTCAGGGCCCGTGGCAGGGCGACATGAATGCCGTTATCGCCTCCTGCTCCGAGTACACTTGGCTGACGAAGCACAAGCGCGTGGACGGCACGATGTACTCCTGCACCTCGCTCGGTGTCAAGCTGGGCGGCGGTCTCGGCACCGCCATCACCGGCTGGCTGCTGGCGTTCAGCAATTATGATAAGGCGCTGGCCGTGCAGCCGGAATCCTGCATCAATATGCTGAAACTCATGTACCTCGTGATTCCCTTTGTGCTGGATGCCATCATTACCTTTATCCTCTCCCGCATGAAGGTCGAAGAGGCCAACGATAAAATTCGCGCCGAAATGAAAAACTGATATTCACTATTCTCCTTCTTAAAAAGGGCTTCCGCATCTGCTGGCGGAAGCCCTTTTTCTGTAGAGGCCTTAGGGGAAATGTTGTTCCCGGATACAGAATTTTTGCACACGCGTGTGCAAAATCTTAGTTGGCTATACTTGCATCCGGCCAAGAAAAAAGAGCCTACGGAAAACTCCGTAGACCCTCATTGCTTTTCTGGCAAGTATAATACTATCACATCGAAAGAGAAAAGTCAGTGCAAGACCAGTGCAAACTTTTCATCAGAATTAGCTTCTATGTTTTCCTAATCGCGTTTAATGTATTTAGTGATAGTATCGATTAATTCCTCCATGTTAATCGGCTTGGAAATATGGTCATTCATGCCTGAATTCAGGGATGCCTGAATATCATCTATAAAAGCATTTGCAGACAAAGCTATAATTGGAATCGTAACTGCATCGGACCGCTCTATACCCAAGGCTCGAATGGCTTTTGCTGCTTGGTGTCCATCCATGTTGGGCATCATAATATCCATCAAAATAAGATCGTATGTGCCTCGTGGATGATTTTTAAACAAATCCACAACTTCTTTTCCGTCTGATGCGCGTGTTACGGTCATGCCAGCTTCTTCCAGTATTATCGTAGCAAGTTCAGCATTTAGATCATTATCCTCAGCCATAAGAACATGAATACCCGTCAAATCTCTATGCAGATGTTGTTTTTGTTCTGATTGAATAACCTGTTCTGGCAGCTCCAGTGGGATTTCCACTGTGAATGTAGAACCTACACCTTTTTTGCTCTCAACAGCAATCGAACCGCCCATCATATCCACATATTTTTTTGTGATGGCCATACCAAGACCGGTTCCCTTATATTGAGTTCTGGCATTAGCAACATCTTCTTGTGAAAACGGATCGAATAATTTTTTCTGGAACTCTTCACTCATACCAATGCCGTTATCTCGAACAACAAAACGAGTTATGATATGTTTCTCATCTGCTCCCGGGTAACTGCTGATATCCAAAGTAATCTTTCCGCCGTCCTTTGTGAATTTCACAGCATTGCCAAGAAGATTCACCAAAACTTCTCGGATACGCACAACATCCGCAAGGACATATAGGTTCTTTGGGATTTCTCGATGTACTTCAAACTTAAGATCTCGATTATAAAGAAGTCCATTCATAATCGCCTGGACGTTATCTGTCAATTGCGTAATGTCCACTGGCTCGGGCGAAATAGTAACTTTTCCACTTTCAATGCGAGTAAAATCCAGAACGTCATTCAACAAAGAGAGAAGATGATTCGAACTTTGTTGAACTTTCTCCAAGCTAGCATGAATATCTGAAACCGTGTTCTGGTGAAGCGCAATGTTTGTAAATCCAATAATGGCATTCATCGGCGTTCTGATGTCATGGCTAATACTAAGCAAAAACGCAGATTTTGCTTTGTTGGCAGCATCTGCTTCCTCAGCGGCGGTCATTAATAATTGTTTTTGTTTTTGCTCTTCTGCCCTGCTTTTCTGGTAAACATAATAGGTATATAGACAAATTAAAAGCAATACAGCTCCTGCGACTAAACCGCAGATGATGGAAATATGATTCGTCTTTTCAACCATTCCATAAGCTGATTGCATATCCATTTCAATGCAAAATGCGCCAATGATTTCTCCTGTCCCATCATGATTTGCTCTTACAGGATAGCAAGCCGTAAAAATCGGACCCCATGTTGTATCAATGATATCCTGAGAGTACACTTTCTCCCCAGAAATAGCCCTATCAATATACGGAACCATTTCTTCCTCAATATAATCTCCAGGGTGTCTTACATCATCTGCATTCGGATCCAAACCGTCTACCACATAAACGAGTTTTCCTTCTTCATTTTTTTTAGCGGTGTAAATATATCGAGTAGAATTCAGTGTTCTGATTTCATTGAAATAGGAAGAAATATCCTTATATAATTGCTCCTTTTCATCAGATTGATCTTTGATTTGATCAAAATCTTTTTTGCTGATTTTTCCATCCACAAGTTTGTGTACTGCATCTGCACTCGCTGTGTCTCGTGCGATTTCTGTTTCAAGGGCGGTCTTAGTGTAAGAACTTTGCAGAATAAATGTGTACAACGCTATTACAAAAATTATCAAAAGCCCCGCAATCACAAAGATACTGCCTGTATTCTTCAGCCTAAGGCGTTTTTTCAAATCAATTCCTTCTTTTGTTTTCTTCATGCTGCTCATTCCCATCCTCTAAATCCCAATTTACCGATTCTATCATAGCACATTTTTATGCAGCCTTCAATCGGGTAGGAGGTAAATAGTTATTTTATTTACCTCCTACCACACCACCGTACATGACAGAAAGGACTTTACCATGAAAAAGACTATTTGGAAAAGCATTCTTTGCGCAATGCTCGTTACGCTGACTGCCTGCATTTTGTGTATCGGCGCATTCGCTGCCAAGTACACCTGTATCAAGAGTGGCTGTACCAGAGAAGCGGCTAAGGGCTCTGCCTATTGCTGGGTACATAAACCCACTAAGAGCAATTCCGGCGTCTCCGGCAGCGGCTCCAAACCGTCCGGCAGCAGCTCCAGCACAAAGCATAAATACACCTGCATCAAGGACGGCTGCACGCGAGAAGCGGATAAGGACTCTGCCTACTGCTGGGTACATCGCCCTTCTAAATCTTCCACCAAGAGCAGCACTTCTTACAGCTCCAAATCTTCGTACAGCAGTTCTTACTCCAGCAGCAAAAAATCCTACAAGACGTATGATTCCTATGACGATGGCTACGATGCCATCTATGATGATGACGACTACGATGAGGATCGCTACGACAGCGACCCGGACTACGCAGCAGGCGTAGATGACGCTATGGACGAGTTGGATTGGTAACTAAAGAACGCCGAGGGTTCCTCCCCTATATGGGAAGGGATCCCTCGGCGTTCTTCATTTCATGCTTTTGGATTGCCCGGTCAGCAGTATCACGCGCCTTACTGCAATGCACAGATCACAGCCACTGTTTCAGCACATCGTTCAGCTTATTCAAATCA
>OMAK01000435.1_pt1 | contig 23049 bp, 19 predicted proteins | sample 1644681 | NCBI WGS metagenome assembly OMAK01 (sample SAMEA103958133, study PRJEB25191) | human gut metagenome | biome: human-associated habitat [ENVO:00009003]; feature: intestine environment [ENVO:2100002]; material: feces | place: Germany | collected 2013/2015 | reverse complement strand
AGATACATTCCGGCGGAAGCCTGAACAGCGCCTTTCCAAACGACCCTCTGTTTGTGGAATCTGTTCTGCACCGGCTCTCCAGTGAGGCTCTATGCCTTCCGCAAGAGGATGCAGTAGAACTGGCATGGGTTTCCTACCGCCACTACGTTTCTGCCATGATGGATTCATCCGTGGGGTCATAGACTTGTTGGCTGTGGATCGCATTTTTTATCGGCATGGTTCTACTCTTCTTATTTATAAGGAATCCTTCTCATTTTTCAGTAGATTCTTCCAGATTCTTTCGGTACTGTGCCGGACTGACACCATACTCTTTCTTGAATACCCGGCTAAAATAGAGTGGGTTATCATACCCTACGATCTCTGCAATTTCTCCAATATTGTATTCGGTGTTCTCCAATAAGCTTTGTGCATTTACCATCCGAAGGGACAGGATGTATTGTGCAGGGCTTATTTTCATGTACAGCTTAAAATTACGGATAAACCAGTTCGTACTGATATGCAGCGATTCTGCGTAATCGTCCACACTGACCTTTGTATTATAATTCTCGTTAAAGTAGGCAACGGCGGCTTCGATTTCTTCGGGGATGCTTGTAGTTGTTTTCTCGCTTTCCTGCTGTTGCCTGCTTACTAAAAGCAGAATGATGTTGAAGAGAGAAGCAATATAGTCTTCATAGCCATATTCACATTGTTGCAGTTCCCGGATGATCTTTCGGAACAGCATTTTGTAATCCGGCAGTGTGCCGCTGTAAAAAACGTGCTTGTCCAAGGGTATTCCGTGATAGTTCAGGATGTTTTTGACATCATATCCTGTAAAGTGAATCCAGAACACCTCTGGATGATCTTCTACATAGTAGACATACTTCTGGATTTCTTTCGGCTGATAAAGCACCATGTGTCCAGAAGTCACCACTTCCTCAACACCATCGAACCAGAAGTGTGCTTTACCAGATGCCACATAGAGGATTTGATAGTCTCTGCGACCCTTTGCCCAAAAAGTAGGTAGCTTAGGGCGTTTTTTCAAGCGATAAGTGCCGCAACTGCCTACGACCAGCGGCTTTGAGTAGTCTTTGAAATCCAAACGGGAGTTGTTCAAATATCCTGAGTTGAAATACATCCCTGCGTCCTCCTCATCTTCAGAGATTTTACAGTGATTTGAGAAATGTTCTATCAAAAAATTACAAACTCTTTGATTTTGTGCATATTTTGTTCCATCTTGTCTATATCTTTTCGTTCCATTAGATTCTATAATATTTTCAGACGAAACGCAAGAGATTTGGGCAACTTGCGTAATGAGAATTCCAGTCTGAAGTGCGCAGCAGATTGGTCGCGCCCACACAAAACAAGCAAGATGGGAGAAAGCACAATGACTGAGAAACGTTATCTAAAGTGGTATAATAAAGTCGGCTATGGTTCAGGCGATATTGCAGGCAACGTGGTGTATGCATTCCTGTCCTCCTTCGTCATGATCTATCTGACCAACACCGTTGGCCTGAACCCCGGTATTGTCGGCACTCTGATTGCAGTTTCCAAACTGCTGGACGGTGTGACGGACATTTTCTTTGGTTCTTTGATTGACAAAACGCATTCTAAGATGGGCAAAGCCCGTCCTTGGATGCTGTACGGCTACATTGGCTGTGCCATTACGCTGGTGGCAATTTTCGCCATCCCGACCAATCTGGGACAGTTTGCACAGTACGCATGGTTCCTGATCGCATATACTCTGCTGAACGCTGTATTCTACACTGCCAACAACATTGCTTACTCTGCACTGACTGCTCTCATCACGAAGAACAGTGCCGAACAGGTCGAGATGGGTTCTTGGCGTTTCATGTTCGCCTTTGCCACCAGCCTGCTCATCCAGTCCATCACGCTGGGTGCTGTTACGGCATTGGGCGGTGGTGCTGCCGGTTGGCGCACTGTTGCAATCATCTACGCCATCATCGGTCTGCTTGTCAACACCCTCTCCGTTTTCTCCGTGAAGGAACTGCCGGAAGGCGAATTGGTGGATACCACCGACAAAAAGGAAATCGAGCAGGACGAAAAGTACAATCTGGTTCAGGCTGCAAAGCTGCTTGCTGGTAACAAATATTATATGATGATTTGCGTCACCTACATTTTGCAGCAGATCTACGGTGCCATGATCAGCATGGGCACCTACTATGCAACCTACATCCTTGGCAACCAGAATCTGTTCGGTGTATTCTCTTGGGCAATCAACATTCCTCTGATCATCGCACTGGTGTTCACCCCGACCTTGGTTGCAAAGTGGAATGGAATGTATAAGCTGAATGTAATGAGCTATACTCTGGCAACGATTTCTCGTGCACTGGTTGCTGTAGCTGGTTACATGGGCAGCGGCAATGTGACCTTGATGCTGCTCTTTACTGCAATCGCAGCTCTTGGTCAGGGTCCTTGGCAGGGCGATATGAACGCTGCGATTGCTGCTTGCTCTGAATATACTTGGCTGACGAAGCATAAGCGCGTGGATGGCACGATGTACTCCTGCACTTCTCTGGGTGTGAAGCTGGGCGGCGGTCTGGGTACTGCCATCACCGGCTGGCTGCTGGCAGCAAGCCATTTTGACAGCGCTCTGACCGTTCAGCCGGATTCCTGCATCAATATGCTGAAGATCATGTATCTGGTGATTCCGTTTGCTCTGGATGCCGTCATCACCTTCATTCTCTCTCGTATGAAGGTCGAAGAAGCAAATGAAAAACTGCGTGCAGCAGTCTGACAACAAGCCATTATCATTTCTCCTTCATCTGCTGTTCCCCGGAGGAATCCAGCGATTCCTCCGGGGAGGCTGGAGAAACATTATAAAATTATAAAAGGTAAATGAGGAAATACTATGGCTGCATTTGATTTTGCAAAAGTAAAAGACCCCACCTTTTTCAAGGAAAACGTGCTGAATGCTCATGCAAGTTTCCGTACTTACGCTTCCCGCGAAGAATATCGGACAGGCTCCTCTTCTTTGGCGCTGAAGCTGGACGGTATCTGGAAATTCGCCTACGCAAAGAACTACACCAGTGCCATCCCCGGCTTTGAAAAGATAGGTTACGATTGCAGCGGCTGGGATGACATTCATGTTCCGGCACACATCCAGATGGAGGGCTACGACATTCCCCAGTACGCGAATGTTCAGTATCCGTGGGATGGCCGTGAAGAAGTACAGCCGGGCGAGATCCCGCAGCGGTTCAATCCGGTGGCAAGCTATGTAAAATACTTCGAGCTGCCGGAATCCATGCAGGGCAAGCCCGTCCACATCGAGTTCGAGGGTGTGGAAAGCGGCATGGCTCTTTGGCTGAACGGGTCTTATGTGGGTTACACCGAGGACAGCTTCTCCGCACACGCATTCGATCTGACTCCCTATCTCCAGCCTGGCGTGAACAAACTTGCTGTGCAGGTGTTCAAGTGGACTTCCTCCAGCTGGTGCGAAGATCAGGACTTCTTCCGCTTCTCCGGCATCTTCCGCAGCGTGTGGCTGTACGCCATCCCCACCGTGCATCTGGAAGATGTATCCGTCAAAACGCTGTTTGCCGGGGATGATTTTACTCATTCCACGCTGGAAGTTGCACTGCAGGTGGAGGGAAAGGGCGCGGCCCGTTTGACCCTGCGCCGCAGTGAACTGGAAGTGTTCTCCGAAAAAATCGCACTGAACGGCGGCTCTGCTCTGTTCAGCCATGCGGTGGAGAACCCCCACCTGTGGAGTGCAGAGGACCCGGCTCTGTATGAACTGGAAATTGAGCTGCTGGACGACGCAGGCCATCTGGTAGAGGTGACTGGGCAGAAAGTCGGTTTCCGCAAGTTCGAGTTGAAGAACAATCGGATGCTGCTCAACGGCAAGCGCATCGTGTTCAAGGGTGCCAACCGTCATGAGTTCAGCTCCATTACGGGTCGTGCTGTGGGCGTACACACCCATGAGGAACTGCTTCGGGATATCATCACCATGAAGCAGAACAACATCAATGCCATCCGTACCAGCCATTACCAGAATCAGGATGCACTGTACGACCTGTGCGACGAGTATGGTCTGTATCTGATCGCAGAGAACAATCTGGAATCCCATGGCACATGGGACATTCATCAGGCTGGCATTCGCGGCATCGAGGGCGTTTTGCCCAATGATAAGCCGGAGTGGAAAGCTGTCTTGTTCGACCGCATGAATTCCACTTACCAGCGTGACAAAAACCATCCTGCTGTTCTGATCTGGTCTCTGGGCAACGAATCGTTTGGCGGTGAGACCCTGCTCCAGATGGCAGAGATGGTCCGCCGCTTTGATGACACCCGTCTGGTGCATTACGAAGGTGTGGTCAATGATCCCCGCTTCCTCGAAACCACCGACATCGAGAGCCATATGTACAGCACTGTCAAGGACATTAAAGAGTATCTGGCACAGGGCGATAAGCGGCCTTATATCGAGTGCGAATATTCTCATGCTATGGGCAACTCCAACGGTGCTTTGCACAAGTACACGGAACTTGCCGACCAGAAGGACTGCGGCTATCAGGGCGGCTTCATCTGGGATTACATCGACCAGTCCATCTGGAAAAAAGACCGCTACGGCAAGTGGTTCCAAGCCTACGGCGGCGACTTCGGTGAGCGTCCTACCGACTATAATTTCAGCGGAAACGGCATTGCCTACGGTGGTGATCGTGCTCCTTCTCCCAAGATGCAGGAGGTCAAGTTCTGCTATCAGAATATCGCCGTTTCCATCGACAACTCTGGATTTGAAGTCTGGAATAAGAACCTGTTCACCTCTACGGATGCTTTCGACTGCGTTGCTCTGCTGCATCGCGATGGAAAGCTGTATCAGCAGCAGGAACTGACCAATATTGATGTTGCTCCCGAAGAGCGTTCCAGCTTCCCGCTGCCGTTTATGGTCCCTGCGCTCCCCGGTGAATATGCAGTGACCATCAGCTTCCGTTTGAAGGAGGACACCAGCTGGGCAAAGAAAGGTCATGAAGTCGCCTTTGGACAGGGTGTGATTGCTGTGGTTCGTTCCATTCCCAGCAAGAAGGCCACGCCGTTTACCGTTACGCACGGTACACACAACATCGGTGTCCGTGGTGAGAATTTCGATGTTTTGTTCTCCGATCTGAACGGCGGTCTGACTTCCTACCGCTATGCTGGCAAGGAGATGATTCAGGAGATTCCCCGTCCCAACTTCTGGCGCGCTCCCACCGACAACGACTGCGGCAACAACATGGGCGGCGTTCGCGGTCAGTGGAAGCTGGCAAGCCTGTACGCTACCGCCAAGGGCATCGGCAAGGAGATTCCGTCTGTTCATGGCGGCACCATCCTCCAGAACCCCACCTGCGAGGTGGAAGCCGACAGCGTGGTCGTGACCTATCTCTATAACCTCCAGACCAGCCCCGCAGCAGAGTGCAGCCTGCAGTACCGTGTGTTCGGTGATGGCCGCATCCAGACCACCCTGCACTATGACCCGGTGGAAGGACTTGCAGCAATGCCGGAGTTCGGCGTACTGTTCAAGATCGACGCTGACTACGACACGGTGGAGTGGTACGGAAACGGCCCTGCGGAGACCTACTGGGATCGTCAGCATGGTGCAAAGCTGGGCATTTACCAGAACAAGGTCGCAGACAACATGGCACAGTACCTTGTGCCGCAGGAGTGCGGTGCAAAGACCGCTGTGCGCTGGGCAAAGGTAGTGGACCGCAAGGGTCGCGGGCTGCTGTTTACCGCAGATGCCGCAAAGCCCATGTTCTTCTCTGCGCTGCCCTACACTCCCCATGAAATGGAGAGTGCCAAGCATCCCTACGAGCTGCCCCCGGTCCATTACACGGTGATTCGTGCCATCGGCGAGCAGATGGGCGTCGGCGGTGATGACAGCTGGGGTGCCAATGTCCACCCGGAGTATATTCCTGATGTGACCAAGCCTGTGGAGTTCACCTTTACGTTCCGTGGCATCTGACCCTCGTTATTAAGACACCTTCGCGTTGAGATAAGGACATCCCTGCATGAGATTCCTATCAAAAGCGAGGGTGTCTTTTTTGGTATCACAAAATCTCAATTCCTGACACCACTATTTATAAGTAGTGCTTCGCTCTATATAAGTAGCGTTGCTATGTCAAAATAGCTGTATTCCGCTTTTGTTTAGAGCATTTCTTTGAATGGTTCTCCAAACTTTCTTTAACGTATTGAAGTATACAAATTTTATCATATTCCACCGGTGGATACTTATATTTTTTCAGCAAGTGTTTCACCATCTTACGCATACTCGCACGGGCAGTTTCTTTTTTCTGCAGGTCTATTACGCTTGCATTACTGAATTTCTGCGTTTCCAGCCATCTCCATTGCAGCGTTCGATTGACACAGGTTGCGTTATCGGCAGATACAGCAAACACAACGGGCGGCTCTGATAACAGAGCTGCCCGTTGTGTTCGTTTATGAAAAGGAGAACTTAGATCTCATACCACTTGATCTCGTTGGCATCCAGATGCAGCGCAAAGCTGCTGCCACCGGTGGTGTAAACGGTGGTATCCTGCGGCTCGTACGTGTTGTTCACCACACAATACTTGCCGTTTTTGACGTAGGCGTGCACCTCCACGTTGTAGTTGGAGCTGAACCATGTATGCAGCTCTTCCTCACTGTGGGCGCTCCACAGGATAGCACGGTACAGGGTACGGCTGTTGGCAAAGCTGTACGGCACGCCGCTGATGTACACGGCGCGCCCCTTGCCGAAGTCGTGGGCGGCCATCTGTACTTCCTTGTTCCGCTGCACCAGCACCTCGGTCCCCTCGAGGGCGTAGATGTTCTTCTTGCCCTCGCCAAAGTCGATGGGCTGGTCGGCATCCTGCAGAATGAAGTGGTCCGGGTGCTCGTCCCAATTGTACTTGTCGTAATTGAGGGTGAAGCCGTTTTCTTCCTCCACGCCCAGCACGCTGGCAAGCTGGAGAATGTGGCCCTGATACGGGTGACCGGAAGGCTCACCCACGCCGATAAAGCCGCCGCCGTTCCAGACGAACTTGCGGATAGCGGAGGAGATCTCCGGGTCTTCCCACCAGATGCCGCCGGTGTGTGCGGTGTCGGCATCGCCGACATTGATAATGACATCCAACGAATCCAGCAGATGCGGGTCGTTCTTGATATCCTCAAAGCTGATAAACTTCACATCAAAGGGCGCACCGGACAGCATCTCAATGACACCGGCATAGCTATAGTTCTGCTTGTAATAGAGGGCGTGATGCACCATGTGACAGCCCCAAGCCCGCATTTTGCCCCAACAGTTCAGCACGGCCACTCGCTTAACACAGTAGGGTGTGGTGCCCTTGATGTTCTCGTACAGTTCGCGGAACTCGTTGCAGACGCTCTCCACGTAGTCCACGAACTCCGGGAACTGCAAGGCCAGTTTCAGATAGCCGCCATAGCCGATGCGGTCGATGGGCTTGCGCAGGATAGCGCGGCGGGCTGTAACCCAGTTCTCCTTGGCTTCCCGCACCGGGTCGCCGCCCTCGTGGAAGGTGTCGGGGAAGAAGTACGGCAGGAAACGGCCCTCGGTGTACTTCACGCCCTCAATGTCAGAGATCAGGCGCAGGGTGGAGCCGTTGCCCACGCTGCCCACTACGGCATCCAGTCCGATGGTCTTGAACTCCGGCATGAAAGGTTCGGTGCCGATCCAGTGATCGCCGAGGAACATCATGGCCTCGCACCCGCACGCGTGGGTGATGTCCACCATCTCCTTGGCAAGCTTTGCCACCTCGCGGCGCTGGAAGGCCTGAAAATCCCGGAATTCCTTGCTGGGCACCCGGTACTGGTTGTTATAGTAGCCCTGATCGATGATGTACTCCGGGCGGAACTTGTAGCCCACTTCCTGCTCAAACTGGTTGAGGATATAAGGGCTGACCGAAGCAGAGTATCCATACCAGTCCACGAACTTCTCCCGCTTCAGCTCGTCGAAGATCAGGGTGAACTGGTGGAAGAAGGTGGTGTAGCGGATGACGTTGACATAGGGGTGCTCTGCAATGAACTTGCGCAGGCGCTCCATGGAATACTTGTGGGTCTTGGGCTGACGCACGTCAAAGGTGATCTGGTGCTCAAAATTCGTCCAGCCGTTGGTGGTAGCGTTGTACATATGCACCGGGTCCCAGATGAGGTAAGCCAGAAAACTGACGGTATACTCATGGAACGGTACGGCCTGTACGGTCACACTGCCGTCGGCGTAGCTCCACTGCTCCGGCGGCACGGGCTGACCGGTGGTTCGATCCATGACCTCCCACCAGCGGGTGATGTCGTCGTTGGTGTTCACCTGCATCAGCTCCGGGCTGATGCCCTTCATCAGCGGGATGGTCACGGTGTCGCCGGGGGCGGTGTAAAAGCCGGTCATGATGTAGCACTGCTGTACCTCGTCCGGGTTTGCCTTTGCCCATGCGTTATCCTTGCGGGTGGTATAGTAGGTGGAGTAGATCTTGGCGTCCGCATCCTTGAGCTGCTGCGGAAAGTCGGTGCCGTCGCAGTCGCGGATGGCATCAGCACCCCACTTTTTTAAGATCTCCAGCGTTTCGGGCACAACGTCCAGGTCTGTGGGAATGGTCACGCGCCCGGTCTTTCTCAATTCGTCCATGGGAAACTCTCCTTTACCTCTCTTTGAATCGTAGGGGGTCAATCGTAGGCGGCGTTATACAGCGCCAGCACAGCCAGCAGCAGCGCTACGCCCACCAGCATGATGCCAAGCCCTGCCAGCTGCCCGGTCATTTTCCAGCCGGACACCACCAGCACCAGTGCCAGTACGAACAGCACCAGCATCAGGATCATGCGCAAGGCGGGATGGTTTTTCCAATATGCTTTCATCGTCTGTCACCTTAACCTTTCAGGCCGCCCACGGTCATGCCCTGCGTCAGCTGCCGCTGCACGCAGATGTACAAAATCAGGGTGGGCAGCATCACCAGCACAAGGCCTGCGTACATGGTACCGTACTGGGCGGCGCTCTGCTGCGCCTGCATCAGGTTCAAAAGACCGACCGGCAGGGTGCGGGGTGCCTTGGTGGAGCTCATCAGGGTCATGGAGATGATATACTCGTTCCAGAAGGACAGGAAGTTGAACAGGATAATGGTGATGATGGAGGGCTTTGCCATGGGGAAGATGATGCGGGTCATGGTGGAAAAATAGCTTGCACCGTCGATATAGGCGGCCTCCTCAAAATCGTGGGGCAGGGTGGCAAAGTAGCCCGACAGCAGGTAGATGGTAAAGGGCAGCGCGGTGGCGGCGTACACCACCGCCAGCACCACCAGATTGTTCAGCAGGAAGCTGCTGCCAAAGTGGCTCTTCAGCCAGACATCTCCGTCCCGCAGCATCAGGAAGATGGGCACCACGATGTAGTTCACGTTGATGAACAAGCCCGCCATGAACAGGGTGTTCAGTACCTTGCACCCCTTGAAGTGGAAGCGGGACAGGCAGTAGGCGGCGGGCAGGGCAACGACCAGCAGCAGCGCCAGCGCCAGCGCGGTGACGATGACCGAGTTGAGCATATATTCGCCCATTTTCGCGCCGTTCCATGCGTTGACAAAGTTCTGCCAGTAGAACCCGGCAGGCAGCGCCCACGGGTTGCCGTAGAACTCCGCGTTCTGCTTGATGGAGGCCATGAACACCCATGCCACCGGCACGATGATGATCACCGCCAGCAGGACCAGCACAAAATAGATAAAGAACTTGTAGAGACCTTCCGCCGAGCGGGAAGATCTTTCGGTGGTATTCTGCATCTTCTTCCCTCCTTAGAATTCCAGCGGATCGCGGTCGGTGGCCTTGTTGACACAGGCGGACAGGGCAAACGAGAACAGGAAAATGACGACGCCGATGGCCATACTATAGCCATACAGGCCAGCGTCCTTCTGGCTGTACATATAGCTCAGCGCCACATCCGAAGCACCGTTGGGCCCGCCGCTGGTCATGGCCTTGACAAAAAGGAAGGCCATGTTGATGGTGGAGATGATGAAGAAGGTCAGGGTGGTGCGGATATTCGTCCAGATAAGGGGGATGGTGATCTGGAAGAACTGGGTCAGCCGCCCGGCACCGTCCAGATTGGCGCTCTCGTACAGGCTGATGGGCACGGCAGACATGGAGGCCATGTACATGACCATGTAGTAGCCGATGGCCTGCCACACCATGGCAATGATGATGGAGGGGATGACCAGTTTTTCGCCCTTCCACAGGATGGGGTCGCTCATGTTGCGGAACAGGCCGATGATGCTGTTCAGCATGCCGTTTTCCGGCTTATAGATGGCAGAGAAGATGCCGGAGATGACGACCACCGACAGGATGTTGGGGATGTAGAAGATGATGCGAAAAAAGTTCTGGCCTTTGATCTTCTCCCGGGTGAGGATGGCGGCAAATACCAGTGCAAAGGCGAAGGTGATCAGGGTGACCGTTACCACCAGCAGGATCATATTCTGCATGGAGCGGATGAACTGGGCGTCCCGCAGCAGATGCTGGAAGTTTTTAAGCCCCACAAAGGTCTCGTTGGGAGAATAGGCACCCCGCTCATACAAACTCATGCGGAACACGTTGAGGGTGGGCAGGATCATAAAGAGGAAAAACAGGATGGTAGCCGGTGCCACACAGAGGAATACGAACCGTTTGCGGCTTTTATCCGTTCTCATAGGGGATTGACCGCTCCTTTCTTGATGGTACTGTACAGCCCAAAAAAGCGGAGGCGGTAAAAACCGCCCCCGCTGGGCAGGGCTTAATTACTCGATGATGTTGGCACGCATCTGGTCGCTGGCGGACTTGATGCCGTCGATCCACTGCTGCTCGGTCATGCTGCCGGACACCAGAGAGTTGACAGGGTCGAAGAACACGGTGCGCACTTCCACGCCGGGGATGGCGCTGAAGGCTGCAAAGTTGCCCATGGCGGCCTTTGCGCCGTTGTCGTAGATGGAGTAGAACATCTTGTTGTCGCCTTCCAGATCATCGGCAATGCCCAGCACAGGCTGGATCGCACCGCTCTCGGCAAACAGCTTGCAGGCTTCGTCACTATACAGGTACGCCACGAACTGCTTGGCTGCATCCAGATGCTCAGCACCCGCCGGGATCCATGCCTGCTCGAACCAGGTGTAGCTGTAGCTGTCGCCGCCGGCCTTGACAGCGGGCAGGGCGGTCATGCCCCACTCAAAGCCGTCTGCACGGGGAGCCTCGGCCATCTCGCCCACGATCCAGGTGCCGTTGGGCATGAACAGAGCCTTGTTGTCCAGCACCAGCTGCTGGTTCTGGGTAAAGTCCTGATCGTTGGCCTGTGCGGGGGTGATGGGGTTGGTGTAGGAAGCCAGCTTTGCCACGATATCAAAGCAGGTCTTTGCCTCGGGGGTGTCCCAGATGCCTTCTTCGTAGTGGGTAGCCTTGTTGAAGAACTCCGGGCCGCCGGCAGCGTACATCAGCGCATAGAAGAAGGCGTCGAAGTAGCCGGTGGTGGGGTAGGTGAACAGGTAGGTGCCCTCAGCGGCAGCCTTGTCGCCCAGTTCCCACATCTCGTCCCAGGTCTTGGGCACGTCCCAGCCCTTTTCCTTCAGGAAACCGGCGTTGTAGAACAGGCCGCAGGGGCTGTAGAACATGGGAGCCAGATAGGTTTTGCCGTCGCCGTAGGGGTTGGTCAGGGAGGTGTCGGTAAAGCCGCCTGCGATCTTCTCGCTCACCTTCTTGCTCTCGCCGGGCACGGTCATGCTCAGCACATCGGTGATGTCGGCGATCAGGTTGCCCTTGATGAACTGCTCGGTCAGGGCAGCTTCACGGCCGGTGGCCAGATGGACCACGTCGGGGTAGTCGCCGCCCTGCATGGAGGGGCCGATGACGTCCTCCAGCTTTTTGTCGGTGGTCAGGTCCACCTTGATGCCGGTCTGTGCGGTAAAGGCCTCGGCGACCTTCTTCCACATCTCAGCGCCGTAGCCGGTCTCGATGGCAGCTACCTTGATGGTAACGTCTGCAGCCGCCGCTGCGGAAGAAGCAGCGGCAGAAGATGCCGTGCTGGACGCGGTGGAGCTGGCAGCACCACCACAGGCAGCCAGGCTCAGTGCAGCGGCACCCACGCCAGCCGCTTTCAGGAAATTGCGACGAGAAATGCGTTTCATAATAATATCCTTCCATCATTTTGTTCCGTTCAAACACAGCCGGGCAAACAGGCTTTGCCCGAAGAACTGTGTGTTTTTCTGCCTCCAATATAAATTCTTTCGCTTCTTTGCTCAAGAGGTTTGTTGTTTCATTTTTTATAGATATTGCTTTTTGAAAAATTCTTCCAGCAAAAGTGCTAAAAATCTTTTAAAAGTTTCAGCATAATCCCCAACCTGTAACTATTTTGACATATTCCGAAGAGACCTGAGAAACAAAAATATAAAAATTAGCCTAAAATCAGGGCTTGCTTTTTTTGTGTGTTCCCTCTATAATGAGGGTAAAGTGCACGAAACAACGCACCATTTTTTGACAATGTTTTCAGAATGTTGCGTTTGTTTTTAGAAAATTTGCGTTTCCCGAAGGAGCCGATCATCTATGAGTACCCAGCGCTTTGATATCCGCCACGCGCCCGCTCCGCGGGAATCCTTCCGGCTGCTGTACATCAGCAAAAGCAAATTTGGCGGCGATTGGAACAGTACCACCCACACCCACTCCTGCACAGAGCTGTTCTACTGCCTCAGCGGCGAGGGACAGTTCTACCTTGCCGGGCAGCTGTTCCCGGTAAAGCCGGACGATATGGTCATTGTGAACCCGCAGGTGGAGCATACCGAGCTTAGCCTGAACGCCTCGCCCTTGGAGTATATCGTGCTGGGCGTTGCCAGCATGGAGTTTTTGTTCAGCAAGGCGGATACGAACTACGCCATCTTCAATTGCCGGGAGAACCGGGAGCGGATGGTCACGTTGCTGCACATGCTGCTGGCCGAGGCCGACCGCAGCTTAGACGGCTGCGAGACCGTTTGTCAGGACCTGCTGGAGGTACTGCTGATCTGGCTGGTGCGCTGCACCACCATTTCGCTGCAGCTAGAGGAGGCTGCCCCGACCGAGAACCGGGAGTGCGCCGAGATCAAGCGGTATCTGGACACCAACTACCGCGAGGATATCTCGCTGGACCTGCTGGCAGAGCTTGCCCACCTGAACAAATACTATCTGGCCCACACCTTCCAGCGGGAGTACGGCATTTCCCCCATTACTTACCTGAACCGCCGCCGCATTGAGGAGAGCAAGCATATGCTGGGCAACACCGGTTACAGTCTGGCGCAGATCAGCGAGTTGATGGGCTTTTCCTCTCCCAGCTATTTTTCCCAATGCTTCCGCAAGGCGGAAGGCTTGACCCCCAATGAATACCGCCGTCAGGTGCGGCAGGGACAACGCCCTGCCCCGTCAAAACGGCATGAAGTATAACGAAAACGAGGAATTTATGATGAAATCCGTTACCCTTTCTCTGCTCCAGTCTGCTGCAAATGCCTTTGATTTTGGCGGGCCTGTGCTCTGCGATGCTCACCACTATGGTGAGGGGCATATCAACGACACCTTTGTGGTCTGGCGGGAAGATCATTCCAAACGCTTTATTTTGCAGCGCATCAACACAGATACCTTTACTAACCCGGTGGGCCTGATGGAGAATGTCTGCGGCGTGACCCGGCATCTGCGGGCGAAAATTCTTGCCGAGGGCGGCGACCCAGCACGGGAAACGCTGAATGTCATCCCAACTTTGTCGGGGTCGACTTGCTATCTGGATGCAGACGGCGGCGCATGGCGTGCCTACGACTTTGTAGAAGATACCATCTGTTTGCAGCAGGTCGGCAGCGAAACCGACTTCCGCACCGTGGCCGAGACACTGGGCAAATTCCAGAACCAGCTGGAGGATTACCCGGCCTCCACCCTCCACGAAACCATCGCCCGCTTCCACGACACGCCCAACCGCTATGCCAATTTTGAAAAAGCCCTCGCCGCCGATGCACTGGGCCGGGCAAAAAATATCACGTCGGAAATCGAATTTATCCATGCGAGGGAGCAGGACTGCCATGTCCTGCTGGATCAGCTGGCAGCTGGCGAAATTCCTCTGCGCGTCACCCACAATGACACCAAGATCAACAATGTCCTCATCGATGCCGCTACCGGAAAAGGCATCTGTGTCATTGACCTCGACACCGTGATGCCGGGACTTTCGGCCTACGACTTCGGCGATTCCATCCGCACCGGTGCCAACGACTGCGCTGAGGACGAACCTGACCAGCGCAAAGTCCATTTTGACCTGCATCTGTACGAAGTGTTCGCCAAAGGGTATCTCTCCACTGCCGGGGCATCCATGAGCATGGCAGAAAAAAAGAGCCTTGCATGGGGTGCAAGGCTCATGACGCTGGAATGCGGCATCCGTTTTCTGACTGACTATCTGGAGGGCGACCATTATTTCCATATTGCTCGCCCGGATCACAACCTCGACCGTGCCCGCACCCAGTTCACACTGGTGCGGCAGATGGAAGAGGTTTTCGATCAGATGCTGGAAATCGTCTGCCCGGACAATCACTGATTTCGCAATCTCCTCCATTCGGATACAGCAAGAAGCATGGACGCTCTCCTTTTCGGGGGCGTCCATGCTTCTTTTTACAGCTTATCGCTATTGTCTGTGGCTTTTGGCAGGGTGCATCCTATTCAGGGGCGCCCCCTGCTTTTTTACTATGCTTCATCATTTTCTGCGCGCAGCATCCGGTATCCGACACCAACATGGGTCTGGATCAGATGCGGCGCATCCGGGTATCGTTCCAATTTTTTGCGCAGGGATGCCATGTAAACTCGCAAGGAAGCAATGTCATTTTCCTGCGTACTGCCCCATACTTTCTGCGTGAGGGAGGTATGCGTCAGCACCTTGCCCACATTATGCGCCAGCACACACAGCAGCTTGTACTCGATGGGGGTCAAATGCAATTCATTCTCGCTCAACCAGACGCAGCCTGCCGAGAAATCAATCTTCAAAGGACCATTGACAAAAACCGGGCTGTTGATACCGTCAGAAGCCAGCAGATTCAATCGGCGCTGCGTTACACGCAGTCTTGCCAGCAGCTCATCCACGGAAAACGGCTTTGTCAGATAATCGTCTGCGCCATTGTCCAGTGCTTCGATCTTATCAGAATCTTCGCTCCGGGCACTCAGGACGATGATGGGCAGGTTCGACCATGTGCGGACGCTGCGGATGACCTCGATGCCGTCTATATCGGGCAGCCCAAGATCCAGCAGCATGATGTCCGGATTGTGGCTGGTAGTCATCATGATCGCCGTTTCCCCATTGGAAGCAGTCAGATATTTATAGCCGTGGGTCTTCAGGGTCGTTGTGATCAGACACCGTACAGGAACATCATCCTCTACGACCAGAATGGTCGGCTTATTCATGAATATTCACCTCACTTTGCGGCAATGCAAAGGAAAAGACACTGCCATTGGGAATGTTGTCACGCAGGGTCAATGTTCCGCCGTGAGCCGTCAGGATTGCACGGCAGAGGGGCAAGCCCAGTCCAAGGCTGCGGTGGCTGTCTGCGATGCGGCTCTGCCCGGTATAAAACATCTCGAACACCTGTGCTTTTGCGCGATCCGGAATGCCGGGACCGTTATCTGCAACTTCCACTACGACCTGATGGTCTTTCCGGTAAGCCGAAATCTGAATGACCGAGCCCACGGGGGTGTATTTGATGGCGTTATCCACCAGATTGACAACGACCTGCATGATCAGCCGTGCATCCACATTGACCAGGAGGATCTCGTCCCCATACTGTGTTGTTATGGTGTGTTCGCAGCTTTTCCGGTTGACATGATGCAGTGCTTCTTCGATCATTTCGTCCATCAGCTGCGGCGAGATCTGCAGATTCATCCGACCATCCTCAATGCGGGTGATGGAAAGCAGATTTTCCACCAGACCGATCAGCCATTGTGCATCGTCAAAAATATCGGTGCAGATCTTGTTCCGGGTCTCTGTATCCAGCGTTTCTCCGTTGGAAAGCAGATTGCTGGCATTGCCGGAAATGGAGGTCAGCGGGGTGCGCAGGTCATGGGAGATCGTGCGCAGCAGGTTTGCCCGCAGTTCTTCATTCCTTGCCTGCAATGCAGCTTGCTCTTTTTCCAGCGCGTTTCTGCGGTTTTCGATGGCCAGCGCACCTTCGCCCAGAATGGAAAGCAGCACACTGTTTTCAAAGGCATCCAGCGGTTTTTCGGACAGATCGATCCCGATCACTCCAAACACGCCGCCTCCGGTCCGAAGCGCAAGATAAAGCCCCTTTGCATCCGGGTAGCTATCCGTGCCTGCACCGGAACGCTTTTTGTTGGCAAACGTCCAGTTTGCTGCATCCCGTTCTTCCGGTGCAGAAAAGATGTTACACGGCACTTCCCCATCAATCTCAAAAACCTGTTCTGACCCAAGATCTCCGTTTTGTTCCGGGTAAACGATCAGACTCCGGTTCAGCAGCTTCATCAACTGGGACGCTGTCTGAGAGAGGATTTCTTCCTCGCTTTTTGCTCTCTGTAAAAGCTGATTTGTGTCAAACAGTATTTTTGTACGGAACGCTGCCTGCGCAGACATTTTTGCATGATCCTTCAACCGCGTTGTCAGGGTGCAGGTAATGATTGCAGAGGTCAGCATCAGGGCAAATGTAACCTGATAACCGGGATCATACGCATGGAATGTCAGGTATGGCTCGGTCATGAAGAAATTGTACAATGCTACACTGGCAATGGAGCCCAGCACACCGCAGGTGTAACCGCTGGTACACAATGCGGTGAACAGCACCCCCAGCATATAGAGCATAATAATATTATAGCGCGCAAAGTCCAGTTGCAAGAAAATGAAGCCGATGAGCGTGATGCAGCTCAGGATGCCTGCGGTGATCAGCAGATCACGGACAGACGGCAGAAGCGGACGGGTGAACAGCTTCCGTCCTGAACCGTAGCCGTTCTCTGCAGAAGCATCCGGGATGATGTAAATATCCAGATTAGGCGCAGTCAGCGTCAATTTTTCAGTCAGTGACGGTCCACTCCAGAAATGGCGGCGATGTACGCTGGAGCGCCCCAGCACGATTTTTGTAATGCCGGAGATGCGGGCAAACTCTGCGATCTGCTGCGGAATGTCATCTCCGTAGATCGTAGAAATGTCGGCACCTGCCTGCTCTGCCATACGAATGTGCTGCTGCAAGCGCCGACAGTCTTCTTTTCCCATCTGATCCGAGTCAGGCGTCCGGACATACAGAGCTGTAAAGGTCCCTCCAAATGCCTTTGCCATCGTTGCTGCCGTCCGCACGATCTTTGCATTGGAGGGAGAGGACGACAGACACGCCAGAATATGTTCAGTGGGTGGGTCGTTCTGATTCATAAAGATCACCTGCCTTGCCCACAGTATAGCACAATTTGATGGTCACGACCACCAGCCACGTCTTTTTCCTTCCTGTCGAAGGATCTCCTTCCGCATGTGATCCAGCGCATCTGCTGCCCAAAAGCCACTCAACATGACTCCAAGAACCATCAATAACAAAGCGACATCCATACGATCCGTCCTATCTTTTTAGAGCCGGAAACACTTCTGGATCGATGCGTATTTTCCCAAAACCAGCATACTTTCATCCCGGCACAGCTGCGTATCCGGCGTAATGCTCATATCGAGCTTTCCGTCTTTTTTCAGTGCAAGAATGTTGATGTTGTACTTTTTTCGGATATTGATCTCACCGATCGTACGATCCATCCATTCCGGCGGAATGGTCACTTCCATGATGGCGTGGTCGTCCTGCAGCTCGATATAATCCAGAATGTGTTCGGAGCTGTATCGGATCGCTGCCCACTTTGCCAGCTGCTTTTCCGGGTAGACCACTTCATCCGCACCGTTGCGCAGCAGAAACTTGGCTTGTACATCCCGCTCTGCACGCGAGACCACAAGCTTTGCGCCCAGTTCCTTGAGCAGTGATGTTGTTTCCAGTGAGCTTTGAAAATTGCCGCCGATGGTTACGATACACACATCAAAATTGCCGACACCAAGGGAGCGCAGAAAGTATTCGCTGGTGCTGTCACCGATCTGTGCATTCGTCACATAGGAAAGCACGGCGTTCACACGGTCTTCGTTGCTGTCGATCGCCATGACCTGATGACCCAGCTCATTCAGTTCCTGCGCAATATGGCGGCCAAAACGGCCAAGCCCAATCAAAAGAATCGATTTCATACTTGTCTCCTTTATCCGATTGCGATCTTCTCCTGCGGCAGACGAGAGTGGGCAGGGCTGCTGCCAAATGCCGCATAGATCAACGTCAATCCACCAACACGTCCCAAAAACATCAGTGCGATCAGCACCCCCTGCGAAAGGATGCCCAACTGCGGCGTGATGCCCAATGTCAGACCTACCGTTGCCACAGCCGACGCAGTCTCATACAAACAGACTGACATCGGCAGCTGCTCGGCCGCAGCAATGACAAAGGCTCCGAGGAAGAACAGCGTCAAATACATCCCTGCGATGGTGGCAGCATTCTTGACCGCGGAACCATCTATGCGCCGCCCGAAAAATTCCGCATCTTCTCTGCGGCGGAAGGTTGCCCACATATTGGCCAGCAGAACGGCAAATGTTGTGGTTTTCATGCCGCCTGCCGTGGAGCCGGGCGAACCGCCCAACAGCATCAGAACCACCATCAATGCCTGTGAAGTGCTGCCCATCGCAGCAAGATCAGCGGTGTTAAAACCGGCAGTACGGGGGGTAACGGATTGGAACATCGACAATAAAATGCGCTGCCGGGCAGAGCCTGCCGTGAACTCGAAGCAATAAAAGTACAGCGTCGGCAGTACCAGAAGAAATGCCGTTGTGACAAGGATCACCTTGCTCTGCATCCGGTAACGATGAAAGTCAAGGCGATATGTACAAATGTCCTCCCATGTCAGAAAGCCAAGGCCGCCAAAGACGATCAGGGCCGCGATCACTGTGGTAAGCAATGGGTCACCTGCATACCGTGTCAGCGAAACAAATTTTGCACCCTCTGTTCCCAGCAGGTCAAAGCCGGCATTGCAGAACGCCGAAATGGAATGAAACAGTGCATACCAGATCCCGCGCAAACCATAATCAGCGCAAAATGTCGGCAGCAGCAGTGCAGCACCGGCCAATTCAAACAGGGCGGTGATCCGCAGAATAAAGCCTGTCAGCCGCACGATGCCGCCCATCTGTGGGGCAGCCGTAGCTTCCTGCATCGTGCTGCGCTGCTTGAGGGAGATCTTTCGCCCGGAAAGCAGCGCAAAGGCAGCACCCACCGTAATGACACCCAATCCTCCGATCTGGATCAGAAGAAGGATCACGCTCTGCCCGAATGCCGACCAGTAGCTGCCGGTATCCTGTACCACAAGTCCGGTCACACAAAGGGCGGAGGTAGAGGTAAATAATGCCTCATGGAACGGTGTGACGCACCGCTGCTGTGCAGCGATCGGGAGCATCAGAAGCAATGCGCCCACCAGATCAACTGCCGCAAAACCTGCAATAATGACCTGAAAAGAAGAAAAACGGTGCTGCCTGTAACGAGGATATTGAATCATAAAAGCTCCTTTACCTATCCGTGTGCATAAAGATTAGCATGGAATAGATAAAAGAGCCGTAAAGAAAATTGTAGAAGTATAAAGATTCCATTAAAATGGATCGATCAACACCAAATAATAAATGTAGGAGATCGAGCCGACCACGACAACATCCTTGAACTGAATATACGCACCAAAAAGTACCCATGCGGCTTCAGCGCAAAATCTCCAGCAGACGCCTGCCGGCTTCCTGCTGCGATTCCCCAAACGCCACCGCCAACTCCTCCCGCAGGACACGCTCTACCATCTGGTAGAAGTAGGTATCCATAGCGTTGATCTTCCGCCCGCGGTTCTGCTGCTGGGTCTGCTTTTGCCCCAGCTCCTTGAACAGGGTCAGGTACTGGTAAAAATCATTGGTGTGGAGCAGTGCCTGATAATGTTCTGCCAGCGCTGTCTGTACCCCCGCCGGGATAGGCAGCTTCTCCGCTTTGATGCGTGCAAGGTCGGCTTCCGCCTGCTGTGCCGGGGTCACCGGGCGCAGCGCCGCTTCCTTTTCCGTGGGGATATAGCTGCGGTCGTGGGAATCCGAAAAATAGGGCCGGAGGGTGTAGTACTCTCTGGCAGGCTCATCGCCAAACCGCCGCAGCCCGACACCTTCCACCTCGTGCACTCCCAGATTTCCGTAGATCACCAGCGCTCCCGCTTGAAACCGTGACATGGTATTGCCTCTTTCCCTTGTATGGAAAGACTGCAAAAAACAGACTTTCCAGCGTGGTTTTGCTCTTCACTTTATTGTACCACGGTAGGTTGGCGGGCTTCAAAGGGCATCTTCCACAAAGTTTTCCTCGTGCAATCTGCGCAGAATGCCCAGTACAATTCTTGTGCAAAACTGCCTTTGCAAATTCCAGACAGGCAGGCTATAATGATTTCGTACAACGAGTAGCACTCATGCGTAAAACCGGTTGCATGAGGGCTGCCCGTTGTTTTTTTTTGCCCCAAAATGGAAAGGTAAAGGTGAATCCCATGGAAAGTTCCAATCAATTTCTCGGCACGGAGCGCATCGGCAAGCTGATGCAGAAGTATGCGATCCCGTGCATTATTTCGCTGCTGGTAGGTGCGCTGTATAACATCGTGGACCAGATCTTTATTGCAAACGCCAGCTATCTGGGCTCCTACGGCAATGCCGCCAATACGGTCGTTTTCCCCCTGACGGTGGTAGCGCTGGCAATCGCAGTCATGATCGGTGACGGCTGCTGCGCCTTCGTCAGCATCAGCCTTGGGCAGAACGAGGTCCCCAAGGCAAAGCGGAGCGTCGGCAATGCGGTGGTGATGTGTCTGGTCAGCAGCATTGTGCTGGCCGCGCTCTATCTGATTTTTGCGGACAACATTCTCGCCATGTTCGGCGGAACGGTGAACGCCGAGACCTATCACCACTCGCAGGAATATTTCTTCTATATCACGCTGGGCGTGCCCTTTTATATGTTCGGGCAGGCTATGAACCCCATCATCCGCGCGGACGGCAGCCCCCAGTTTGCCATGGTGTCCACCCTTGCAGGTGCAGCGCTGAACATCATTCTGGACCCCATCTTCATTTTCGGCTTCCGCTGGGGCATGATGGGCGCAGCGGTGGCTACCGTCATCGGTCAGCTGGTCACGGCAGCGCTGGCAGTGTGGTATCTGCTGCACATGAAGATCATTCGCCCTGAAAAGGGTGACTACCGGCTGAAGGGCTCCATCTGCGGCCGTACCCTGACCCTTGGCATGACCAGCTTTCTGTCCCAGATCAGCCTTGTGGCGGCAATGGCAGCCATCAACAACATGATCCGCAAATACGGCGCACTGGATGCCGTGTTCGGGCAGGAGCAGTACGCCCAGATCCCTATGGCAGTTGTTGGCATTGTGATGAAGTTCTTCCAGATCGTCATTTCCATCGTGGTGGGCATGGCGGCTGGCTGCATCCCCGTGGTGGGCTTCAACATGGGTGCCAAAAAGCCCGCCCGTGTAAAGGAGCTGTTCACGAAACTGCTGCTGGCAGAAGCCACCGTGGGTGCCGTTGCACTGGTGCTGGTGGAGCTGCTTCCCCGGCAGCTCATCGCCCTGTTCGGTGCCGCCAACGAGAGCGTCTACTACACGGATTTTGCCGTAAAGTCCTTCCGCATCTACCTGTGCATGATCATTCTGGCCTGTGTCAACAAGGCGTGCTTCATCTTTTTGCAGGCCATGGGCAAGGCAGCGGAATCCACCGCCCTGTCCATGGTGCGTGAGGTGGTGTTCGGCGTGGGCTTTGCCCTGCTGCTGCCCCGGTTCTTCGGGCTGGACGGTGTGTTGTACTCCATGCCCATGTCGGATGTCCTCACCTTCCTGATTGCAGGCTATCTGATCTGCAAAACCTACCGTGAACTGAACCAGAAAGGAGAAGTCTAATGGAAAAACGCATCATCACCATCAGCCGCGAGTTTGGCAGCGGCGGCAGAACCATCGGCAAACTGGTGGCAGAGCATCTGGACATCCGGTGCTACGACGCCGAACTGATCCAGAAACTGGCTGCCGAAAGCGGCTTTGACGAAAACTACATCAAGGAGGCCGGAGAGTATACCCCCGGCGGCTTCCTTGCTTCTGCCTTCACCAACCGCAGCTTCGGCCCCACCAACGAGGACCTGCTTTGGAAGCTGCAATACCGGATCATCCGGGAACTGGCAGAAAAAGAGCCATGTGTGATCATTGGAAGAAATGCAGATTTCATTCTGAAAGACCGGGATGATGTGCTGAATGTTTTTATAGAGGGAAATAAGCCTGAGAAGGCTGCAAGAATAAAAAAGCTCTACCAAAAAAGCGATGACGAGGTCAAAAAGCTGCTAAAGGATGTCGATAAGAAGCGCTCGGTAAATTACCGATACTTCACCGATAAAGAGTGGGGCAACAGGAAAAATTATGACCTGGTGCTCAACAGCTCTGTGCTTGGATACGATAAATGTATTGAGCTCATCGCAGCTGCATACGCTTAATATGATCCGTCCACGTAACTATTGCACCCTTGCAATACGAAAAATTGATGTATCATTATTACGGTTAAGCATGTCTTCTTATGTTAACGAAAAACTAAAATAGAATTACAACCTGTGTGTAATATTAAAAATACTCCCGCATAAACTGTAACAACAGAATATGCAGGAGTATTTTTTGAAATCATATATTGAGACAAGGGCGGTGGAAATCGCCAACTACATAGTTGAAAACAATGCCACGGTGCGTCAGGCTGCAAAGCAGTTTGGCATCAGCAAATCCACTGTGCACAAGGATATCACGGATGCTGACAGGCTGCTTCGCATAGACCCGGAGCTTGCCGCAAAAGCGCGTCACATTCTCGATATCAACAAGTCCGAGCGCCATATCCGCGGCGGACTTGCCACCAGAGAGAAGTATCTGCATCTGCCTCATGTGCATGCCGGCTGAGTGCATGGATGCTTCTATCCCTGCATTGCCAGGTACGCCGTTTTCCGTACATCTGAGGCTTTTCGTTAATTCAAGACCTGTGTCACATGACTTGTGAGCACACCGTACAGCCACTTGCCCTCA
>OMAK01000429.1_pt1 | contig 23135 bp, 26 predicted proteins | sample 1644681 | NCBI WGS metagenome assembly OMAK01 (sample SAMEA103958133, study PRJEB25191) | human gut metagenome | biome: human-associated habitat [ENVO:00009003]; feature: intestine environment [ENVO:2100002]; material: feces | place: Germany | collected 2013/2015 | reverse complement strand
ATGATGCGACAGAGCCGATTGTTGTTGTCGTCCAGCGTACCCTGAATGGCTGTCAGGATAGCTTTCGAGAGATACGCTGTGTTGTCCTCCGTGCCGAGATAGCCCATGTAGAACCGCAGGGCCTTTTCTACGAATTCATTGCGGCTGCGGCAGTTATCAGCTTTCAGCCAGCTGTCCATGCGGTCGATCATGTCGGGCGGGAGCCAGAATGTTGTTTTCTTTTTCACTTTTTCTTCCATCGGTGTTCTCCTTTCCTTGCCGTCGGTCAAAAGGGGCGCGAGTGCCGGAAACACCGTGCCTTTTTGGAAACCAGACTGCGGTTTTTCTGAAATGTGCTGAAATAGACTGCGCTTTGGAAAGCGCGAAAAAGCCCCGCACTGCGGGGCTTTGTGGGCGGGCCGCGGGCGCTTGCGACTGCGGCCCTTTATCTTGTTCCACTATCGAACGGGTAAATAAGGGGCAAAAACCTCCGGAACAGGGCATGGTCAGGAGGAAAAACACACTCCCCAAAGGCTCATTTCTCCATCGTCGAAGCCGTATCCACACGTTTTTTTCGCACATCGCCCACAAACGCCGCAACACTCGCTTCAATGGGCTTTGGCGGGTACACACTCCACCCCATCCCTTAAACGCGCACACAGCGGCACACAGGGCGAACGGTGCGGGGAAACGGGGAGCCGCCCTGCGCGGCACATTTGAAAGCACAAAAATCTGCGTAAAACGCTTTCAAATTCGGGACGGAGAAAAACCGCGGGAGCAGAATAACAGTCGCCAAACTGCGGCTGCCCGCCAAGGGCGGGTTGACGCAGTTCGGCGGCGCCGCGGGCCCGCAGGCACGCGCAGCCTGGACGCTGTTGTTTCCGCAGCCGTGAGTGCTTCAGCCTTGCTGTGCCTGCGTTTGTACCTACAGCTTCATCACCGGCCCCTGCCGCTGTTCCGGTTCCTCGCGGAATTGCTGCGCGTAGTCGTGGAGACTCATGCCGGTCTGCTGTTGACAGTATTCCTCCATCTTGCGCAGCAGGACATCCTGCTCTGCGGCGTTGAGCTGGTAGCTCCAGCTCTCCTCGGAGCCGTCACCCTTGCAGAGCGCCAGCTCCAGCGTGTCGCAGGGTCTATCCTCCGCGATGTCGTAGTTGGCGTAGACATTGAGCCAATCATCATTTTCATCGGTCAGGACGAATGTACCGAAGGCAGTATCTACATCGAACTCCGTCTGTACATAAAAATTGAGCTTGCCGTCCGATTCGATGATCTCGTCACCGAAAGAGAAATTTCACACGGAGAGATGTCCCGCCGAGGTGATCTCTTTACCGCTCAGATGATCCAGCAGTTTGCGCCACTTATCATCGCTCGACGCGAATTGCGACCGGGTGGCATGGTACGCCGCCACGGATACATCCCGCATCGCCCAGGTCCGCCAGCCATCCATGATGTGAACGGCAGAGAACTCCCGTTTGTCAAAGTCGAGTTCAAACACGCCGCGCACCTTGCCGGTGTTCTCCATGCGCTCCGCAATCATCTGCTGATATTCCTCCGATGTGAGCAGCGTCCCACAGGAGAAAAGGCGAATGAATTTGCTGCCTGTGTCGGGAGGCTCTTTCAGGTAACGGTTCAGTCTTTCAGCGGCATTCAGCAGTTCCTCACCGGGCGCGACTTTGAAGCACCATTCCTCACCGTTTTCGAGTACACGGTAGGCAGACCATGTCTGCGCTGCTTCTTCCCGCTCACGAGCGGCAGTGCTTTCCGCCTGAATTGCTTTACTGATCCGAGCGTACTCCCGCTCCGGCAGTTGATTGCAAAGCTCATCCAGCACATCTTCCATGTGCTCCTGCAGCATCTGACCGTTGAGGCGCTTTTCGATAGCGGTCAACCAGCGCCGGTCGATCCACAGCACGATTTTTTCCTGCCGTGCCATCTCAACCACCAGCCTTTTCAGAAGCGTCAGGTGACGCCAACACAGAGGGAGGCTCCACCCGCATCTGCGGCTTCGTCGGTCTTGCCGGACGGCGGGGACGGGCAGCGGGCGCTGTGCGGCTGGCGAGATATTCCCGCACCGGCTCCGGCACCTCGGATTCGTAGAGACATTTGAGCAGTTCCTCCAGCTGCGCCTGCACGCTGGTGTTTTTCTTTTTGAGCGAAAATTCGAGAGCGGCAAGCTGCTCACTCTCGAATGGGATCGTGACATTTTCCTTTTTCATGATCATACCTCCTCGTAGTAGTCGCGGAGCTGGAAGCCCAGCGCCTCCATATCGCCGTGATCCATGCCGAGCCCATGACGCAGAATGTCATAGAGATTCCCAGCGTCGTAGCGGCTGCTGAGAAAATCCACGAGCTTCGCAACCAACTCCTGCTCACGCTCCGGCGTGATCGGTTTTATTGCAGTATTCATAATTAGTTTTTCCTTTCAGCCTTTCGGCAGATATGCCCTTGGATTCGCCCGCTCTCCGTTGACGCGCACCTCAAAGTGGAGATGCGGGCCGGTGGAGCGGCCGGTGCTGCCGGAGAGGGCGATGATATCTCCCGCCTGCACGTTTTGTCCCACTCTCGCCAGAAGCTGAGAGCAGTGACCGTATAGCGTGGCAAGGCCATTGCCGTGGTCGATCATGACATAATAGCCGTAGCCTCCGGCGTTGTACTTGGAGACCGTCACCGTCCCCGGCAGCGCGGCGCGGATGGGCGTGCCGGTGGGGACGGCCAGATCCATGCCGCCGTGCCCCTTGCGCTTCCCGGTGATGGGATCGACGCGGTTGCCGAATTCAGAGGTGACACGGCGCTCCCAGCCTGAACCGATGGGCGAACAGAAACCGTCCGCGCCGATAAATGGCACATCCGCGCCGGGTATCCAGCCCTCGGAGCCACCGGCTATGCCATAGCGGACGAGGCTGTAGATACTGTCGGCATTGGATTTCTGTTCCACAGATATTTCCAAGTGAAGCGTGTTTTCAATATTGCCGTACACGGCGGCTATGTCCGCAACAGGAATTGCCACGGTGTAGCTCTCCTCGGTTTCCGTCCCATCCTCGGCGGTGACGGTGCGGGTGCGTTCCTCGTAGGTCACGAAGCAGTCCACGAACTGTCGGTGCGCTCGGCGGCTCGGTGTGTCCTCTCCAAAGAAAATGGCATAGAAAACAGCCTTGACGCGGATACCGTCAAGGCTACTTTCACCCTCTACCATGTCATTAACGGCGGCGATGGCGTCGTCCAGCAGCGTAAAGCTGCGGCGCATATCTTCGATGTAAGCAACATATTCCGCAGGCGTTTTGCCCGGAATATCTCCACCATGAAAGCACAACAGAACAGCGGAATTGTTATGTTCCGCGCTGCCGGAGAGCAGAGAGCAGATCAGCGCCAGCGTCAGGATCAACGGCGAACAGATCGCCGCCACGATCCAGCCCAGCTTTCGCCGGGCGTCCTCATCCGAGAGAACTGCAGCGGCAATCTTCGCCAGTGCCGCGACGGGTACCGCCATTACCGTCCACCTGCCGTTCCAAAAAGGGCCTGCTTGTACTCCGGGGCCTGCACCTGCAAGAGATAGCGTTCGTTGCCGCACTTGTAGAGGCAGGAGCCGCGCTGCGGGTCCCGGATCAGGGCATATTCGGACTCCTCCAGCTGGAGGTTATCCATGAAGAACTTCTTATCCACATTGCCGCCGTTAAAGATAAATTGATGGACGGGGATGGAAAAGAGGGGGCGCGTCAGCTCCCGTATCCCCGGTTGGGTGAAGTCCTCCAGATTCTGGCTGGCAAGGAACAGGGCGGATTCCTTTTTTCGTACTCTTTTAAGCGCGTTGCGGATGTAGGTGATGACGGTGGGATCGGACAGCCACAGGTACAGCTCATCAATGGCCGCCACGGAATTGCCCAGCGTCAGAAGCTGATCCGACATATAGGACAGCAGGCTGAACAGCAGGGTGTTCCGCAGATTTTCCGCCATGTTATCCAGTCCCTTGACACAAAAAACAAGGAATTTGGAGCGGTCAATATTGGTATGCCCATTGAAGAACCTGGCGTCCGCGCCGCGGCACATGGAATGGAGCCCCAGCAGCAGATCCCGCAACATTTCCCGCGGGTAGAGGCTATCTGCGGCCTCGTAATGGTCGTAGCTTTCCTGAATGGCATCGTAGAGGTCGGAGAGAATGGGGTAATCGGTCGGCTGCATCGACGCGAAGTCCGTGCGGTCGGTGATGTTCCACTTTTGATAGAGCCGCTCTACCATCAGATCCAACGTGTCGATGTGGGGTGTGTCAAAGCCCTTGTAGACGCGGAACACATCCCGCAGGAAAGAGATGTGCTGGGAGAGCAGCGTCCCCCGGAAAGCGTCCGGCGCGTCCGGGTCTTCCGGCCCGCTGCCATCATCCCAGCAGCGAGGCTCCAGCAGGTTGATGCGGTACTGCCCGCTTAAGTAGTCCAAAAAGCAGCCGTCCAGGGCGCGGCACTCGTCCTCCATCTCGTGCTCGGAGTCCAGAGAGATCACGCTTTTGCCCGCCTCCCGCACATTGCAGAGCAGGAGCTTCAGAAGATAACTTTTGCCCTGCCCAGTGTTGCCGAGGATGAGGGCGCTGGCGTTGGTCTTGTCGGCGGCACGGCGGTCGAAGTCCACAATGATGTTGGAGCCGAAGCGGTCCCGGCCAATGAAGAAGCCCTTGGGATCGGTTTTGCCGGAATAGTTCATGGGATATAAATTGGCAACGCTTCTGGCGGGCAGAACACGTTCCGCAAAATTGGCGAGCTGGCTGCCGCCCGCGGGGTTGGCGGAAAGAAAGCCCTCCCGCTGGCGCAGGAGCAGCGGATCGGCGCCCATGCGGGAGCGCACCAGTTGGGCGGATACGGTATCCCGCGCCGTGCGCAGCTTTTCCGTGTCTGCCGCGGCAATGTCCAGATACACGCCGCAGTGGATGAGCGGCTCCTTTTCCTGCCGCTGCTTTGCCAGCAGCTCCGCCATATCCCGCAGGTTGGCCTCCGCCGTGACGCTTTGCTTGTAATCGTTGGTGTTGCTCCGCTCCATGCGGCTTTTGTTGGTGGCGGCATGGAGGATGGCATCCTCCTCGGCGGGCGTGACCTGCCGCGCCGTCAGACGCAGGTTGACGCCGCCCATATCGCCAAGGCCCCGTAGCAGCGCCAGCTCATCCGTCATGGGCGGGTAGCTTTTCAGCGCCATCGCCGTGTGATAGCGGCTGCCAAGGATGAAGTGGTCTGTGTTGAACTTCACCGCCGCCGGCGCGATCATGTCCAGAAAATCTTTGGGGCGCTGGATCTGCTCTGGCGCTTTCTTTTTCTTCTTTGCTTTCTTCTTAGCCATGTACATACTCCTCTCCATCGAAATCACGGAATACCTCCGTGGTGAGATCCTGCCGGTAGTAGATCGCCAGCAGGCGCTTCACATCCTGCTCCTCCGCCAGACGCACACGGAGCCCGTGGTCGCAGATGGCTTTCTCCAACTGCCGCAGCGCGCTTTCATCCGCACCGGCTTTTTCATCCAGTGGGAGCACCAGCACAAATTTGCGGGAGGAGGCGGAGGAGAACTGGATGGCGTCCAAATGGGCCATGTCCCGCTCCAGCAGCTCCCGCACGGCAGGCTCCGTTTCCTCCTCCAAGCGCCGCAGGTAATACTCCTTATTTCGCTGGAAGGACTCACGGGAGTCCAGCGCCAGAATCTCCAAGGTTGGTTGGGTGCTGAGAAGCATGGTCAGGGAGCGGATACGGCCCCGGATGACCTCCGGGGACAGGACGGAGAGATTGTCCGGCTGGATCAGGAAGAAGACCCGCTCTCCGGAATCTGTCACGATGCCGTGGGGCGTCACACGGACGATGCCCATGAGCTGCCGGGTCGACTGCCGCTGGCGCAGTTCCTTTTTCTGTTTCCGATTCATAGATCCTGCCTCCATTCGTAATATTGTTGGCATAGAAAGAGAAAGCGGGCGGCACGGCGCAGGAAATCCAGAATGCTGGAGCCATCCACCTGAATGGTGAGGAAGGCATACAGCGCCGTGACCACCAGCAAGCCCATGCCAAGCCCCTGCGTCAGCGCCAGCACAGAGAGCAGAGCGCCGATGCCGATGACGCCGATGTCCCGCAGCAGCCAGAGCCACAGCATGGGCTTGGCTTTCAAGTTTTCGGGGTAAATAAACATTTTGTTCCTCCAAAGCAAAACCGCTGCCGAGAATCTCAGCAGCGGTTCGCGCGATGTATTTCTTATTCTTCACCAGCGCCGGCGTCCTCCGCCAGCGCCTGCTGGATGCAGCGGATGACAAAGTCCTTCTGCGTCATCCCGTGCTGTTTCAGATACGTCTTGAACTGCTCGAACAATTCTACCGGCACCTGCACACAGACAGGTCTTGTTACTTCCTTCTCCATCGTCTGCCGTTCCTCCATTTCATAAAATTTTGTGATGAGCGCGGTCATGTACCGGCTTAGGGTCTCGCCGGATTCCGCCTGTCGCTGCCGTACTTTGGTATGCAGCTCCAAAGGAATTTCCGCGCAGAGGTTGCGCGTTTTTTCTGCCATAGCAGTTCCTCCAGTCACTTTGATGGTAAAGCCAAGATACCCGAAAGCAAGTGCAAAAGCTATTACCAAGACCAACTAAAACTCCCACTCCAAACCAAGCGTAATGACCATAGCCACCCGTTGCATGAGGTATTCTACACAGGGGATGGCCACGCTGTTGCCGAGGGCTTTGTAGCGTGCGGAGTCCGAAGCGCCGGGGACATCGGTCCAGCCGTCCGGGTACCCCTGGAGCCGTTCACACTCCAAAGGCGTTAAGCGGCGAATGAGATTCCGGCAGTCCGCATCCCAGGTAGAGGACGGCTGGCAGACAAGGTCTGTAGCGTCCTTGTGCTGCCGCGCGCTCTCCGTGGAGGCAATCTCGTCGTCCCTGAACTGATCTACCCGCTGGCGGGCATAGACGCTGTGGCGATCCGAGGTGGTCAGGGTATAGGAAATGTCCCGCTGCCAGCCGAAGCCGTTGCCGCCGTTCTGAGGCTGGCGGTCAATGGCGTTGCCCGCAATGCAGATGACTTCCTCCTGCTGTACAAGGGGAATGTTGTTCCCTCCGGTCCCATAGCGGGCGGACATGGTGGGCGCTACATCATGCGGCCCCGTGTATCTTCCGTCAATGCCATGGTTTTCATAAACTCTGGGTCCTGTCGGACGCAGAATCAGAGGCTGGTGTCCATGCTCCTGTGCCCGCAGGGTTCCGGTGAGGTTCTCACTGCACTCCATGATCTGCCCACCTTGATCATTGATGCAGAGGATGCTGGGCATACAGTTCCCGCTGGGGCTGCCTTTCAGCGTGGGCGCTACGTCCTCCTGATATCCAATGGTTCCGGCGCTTGCACCTGCTCCGGCCGAGAAGCCAGCGACGAAAATACATGGATATCCCTGTCCCGCCTGTCCTCCTCCGGTTAAGAGTGCAGCATGTTTTTCCGGTGTAAGAAAACAATCTCCGTTTCCTTTCGTTACAAGTCCAGCGACAAAGGTTTGTTGCTTTATCCCCGGCTGAGCCTGTAGCGCGCCTGCTACATCATGCAGGTCACGCACCTCGTCCCGCTGGTTGGCGGCGAATGCGATCTGCTTTTGCGGACCACTCTGACTGCTGCCGGGATTTGTGATAAAGGTCTGCATTTGGAGGTTCTGCGTTGCCATCAATGCACCGGACACACCGTCCAGGTCAATGCCTTCGCTGCGTTGGTTGATATGATAGGCTTTCGCTTCGCCGGATATGGGCGCGGGCGGGTCAAGCCCTGCCTGCATACGCAAAGCTGCTTCCAATAAGGGTGGCAGCGATTTGCCGCGGCACTCTGCGCGGCGCAGGATACCCAGGCACGCTGTCTGGGATAGCGAGTATCGGGATGGCGCTGTAGCCTGCAAAATCTGCCACAAGGAACACTCGACGGCGTCTTTGGGGCACTCCGAAGTGTTGAGCGTCCCAAACGATCCAAGCCATGGAGGATCGTACTCCCAATATGCCCCCAGCATATTCCCAGCGCCCGGTCTCAGGTCTAACAACATGAAGGTATGGTTCTTCAACTTGGAGGAACGCTTCGAGGACTTTTTGAAAATCCGCCCCAGGCTTTTTTTGACCCGTTTCAGCGTCCCGCCCACTTGAGAGAGCACCGACGACATTTTCCCACACGCCGAATCTCGGTCGAATATGGACTCCTGTCCTTCCAGATTTTCTGTCTGCATCTCGCATCTCCTGAATGATTCGTATTTGTTCCATAAAGAGGCCGGAACGCGCACCGTTCAACCCGGCACGCATTCCGGCCACGCTGAGTCCTGGCACGGGCTGCCCCCGCAGATGATGTCCACAGGCGGCAGATACGCACCGTTCAGTTTTGTGATGTCTCCCAATTGCTCCATGCGTGGGAAACGGATCTTTGATACCAGTATGGGGAACGGTTCGATCTCGCTGGCCCAGATCGGCTCGATGCCGCACCGCACCGAAGCCAGAGGGAAACCGGAGATGCCATCGAACAGGCTCCCCATTGTAAGTTTTTTTGTTGACTGTGTCATTTCATACACACCCTTTTCATTTGATTGCCGCGGCGATGGTTCTTGTCACATTCACCGCGGACTGCGCCGTATAAACGGCGCTCGTAATATTGGCCTTTGTTGTGGTGTCCAGACCGAAGCTGCCGGCGATGCGGGGAACTTCGCCTGCGGAGAGCATGAGTCCAACGCCCATCAGCGCGTGGTCTTTGAACACCATAAGTCCCGCAATGAGGATGGTGGACTGGAGGAAGGCGGTCAGGCACAAGCCGATGACCTGCCGCATCCAGCCCATGAATCCGTCCAAATAGCCCCGTGGGACGCTGAACATATAGAGGGAGCCGACCGCAATTTGAATCAGCAAAATGCCTCCGCGTTTGAGGTTGGCAAAAAACACCTTCAGCACCGCGTAGCCCATAAGGATGATGCAGAACAGCAGCATAATGGGGCTGGTGATGATGCCGAGACCAAAGTGGGAGCTGTTCACCACATCCGACAGGGTCTGGATCTCATTGAGCTCCGTAATGATGTCCTGTCCCACCTCACCAATGCTCCGTCCATAGCCGGTGAGTCCCGCAGAAAAGGTCCCCTGCAGCGACACCGATAAGGCATAGAGCCGGACGGGGACGACGGTGAACAGGCTCACCGCCAGAAAGCCCTTGATGATATTCATCCCGCACTGCTGGAGATTTCCTCTGCCGGTGGAGTATTCGATGCCGCATTCAAAGGCGCAGACCACCACGCTGACGGCGAACAGTGCCCAGGCAAGGCGGGAGAAAAAGAGAATGATGGCGCTGACCCATTCCAGTTCAAAAAGTTCCACGCCCATATTGCCCATGAGGGCAAAGAAATTGCCGAGAAAGCCCACGATCTGCCCATAAATCCAATCCACCAGCTGATCCAAAACTGTCGCGGCAACAAAGTCCCAAATAAATATCTTCGCTCACCTCCGAAAATGCAGAAAGGCCGCCGCCCAGATGGGCGACGGCCTTTCATATAGAGTATTTTGTTTTGCATCTGACTGCAGCGCTTACTTGAGCAGCCGCGGATAATCTGTTGTGCCATTGACGATCGCATAAACGTAGACGGTGTCCCCGATCAATTTGTAGATGGCAACATAAGTCTTCGTCAGCACAAGTTTACGGTAACCGCTTGCCGCAAGGATCGGGTCCGGATGCGTTTGCCCCATCAGCGGGAAATCCCGCAGACGGTTTATGGTCGTTTTCATCGTACTGTAGATTTTCCGCGCGTAGGGAGTCCCCGCCTCCGTAATATGATACTTTACGATCTCCTCAAAGTCATGTTGAGCGGGAGGAAGATAGACCAGCTTACTTTTCGTAGGCACGGAACAACTCCTCCATTCTTTCGTCCAGCTCCTCCGGTGTGCAGACAGGCTCTCCGCTCAGTCTGCTGATCTCCGCGGCATAGATCTTGTCGCGGTGGCGGAACATTTTTTCCCGCTCCTCGTATGCGGCCATGCTCATATAAACACCGTCATCCTCACCTTTGTTTGTAATGAAGATCGGCTCACCGGATGCTTTTGCCAACTCAGAAATTTGAGTGTACTCATTCCGCAGAGCGGAGGATGGTCTGATCTGCATAGAAAGCCCTCCTTGTATCAATTTCTTGATAGTATTATATCAAGATAACACTTTTTATGCAAGCTTTTTATGAGGCTCCTTGCTAAATACGGGGTGACACCATCTGCCTACTTCCTAATCCAGGACTGTCGCGGCAACAAAGTCCCCAATAAATATCTTCACTCACCTCCGGAAATGCAGAAAGCCGCCGCCCAGGCGGGGCGACGGCTTTCCTTATAGAATATTTTGCTTTAGACCATTATAATGTAGATCAATCGAACATGACCGCATCCGCTAAGTCCTGATTGGTATTGAATATTTCCGTGTCCACGATTGACACGGGAGCATTATGCTTCACAATTTCCGCTCCTGTGAAATTCCATCCACCACCAGAAGCAGCCTCGTTTGTATTCACCATGACCTCCATACCGTTATACATGAATCTTAACCAACCTGCCGCAGTCGTATCTTCTCCTAAATACTCATAATCGTCAACACCAATCAAGGAGAAGAAATCTTCAAAGGACATTTCATCTTCCATGTCCGGAAAGAGTATGCATGTGGTGGTGACAAAACCGGAACATTCCAGATGGTCTTCATATTCGTTCATAGCCTTTTCAGCATCGCCACTCTGTGCGCCGAAAAAGCAGTAAAGATATTCCGACTCTGAGGCTCCAAAGCATATAGCAGCACTGTCTGGAAATCCATCCGGCCTTACAATCACGTTGCCTTCCGGATGCTCGTTTTTCAATTCATCAAGCGTTTTCCCGAGGTCATTGAAAAACTCAGGCGTGCTTGTATTATCATAGCCTGAACAGCCCGTTGATGCACCATTCTCCGTAATATTGGAATCCTTTGATGTTTGGTCATCAGGAGTTACAGATGCACAAGCGGAAAACGTAAATAATACAAGCAAAAGCATCGTTGTAATGACGGCATTATGCTTCATAGTATTCTTGGTAGACACAGAACAATTCCTCCATTCTCATTAAGATTCTCTGGTACCTATCTCTCAAATGGTATTTATAGCAGGATTGTGCTTTTAACGCAAGGGTATCTTTGTGAAGCAACCATGTCTGCCTACTTCATCCACATACACTATCCATGCAACCATTGCCTCATCGGTTATATCCGGCAGGAGGGTCCTGATCAGGCTTTTAATTGTTCTCTCTTCTTGGCTCAGATCCCGATGATGTTCCAGATGTATTTCGGCGCGATCAAGCTGAAAATCAGGCAGGCAAAGAGGATGGCGGGGCCGGTCCATTCAAACTGTCCTCTCTGGCGATAATCAAAGTACGCGCCGCCAAGTTTCACAAAGAATGCGATGGCGAGGATCATATCCAGCGCAGGGAACACCACCTTCTCCACCACGCTCTTGATCTGCTTGGCCGCCTCCGTCCACGTCTGCTCCACCGCTCCCGCGACATCCCCGCCCGCAGCGAGCGCCGAGGTGCAGCAGAGAGAGGTCAGAAGCAGAAGCGTCAATGTCAGAATAATCATTTTTCTGTATTTCAAGAAATCTCAACCTCCTTAAAATGGGGATGCCGCCCCTTGCGGAGCGGCATCCGTTGTTAGTCCTTAATAGCCGGTGCGAGGCAGGGGCTTGCTGGGGGCATAAACTCTGGTGACCCAGCGGGAGGTCGCCATGATCCACTGCCCATTGTAGACGCCGCCTGCATCCGACGTGTTGACGAACTGCGTACCACCGGTGAGCTTTGAAAGCACCTTGCAATCTACGCGGGGCGCTTCTACCTGACGGAAGTTTGAAGGTACAATGCCGAACGCCGCCATGAACTCCGTCACATACTCATTGGCGGCAAGTCCCAGCGCTGCGGGAGAAGCATCCAGCACATAGTTCTTGCTGGTGGAAAGGTTATCCGCCAGCGTGCGCCAGGTATCGCCGCTGAGATTCGTGCGGTACACGATCTTATAATTTCCGGGGGTATTCCACGTGCCGGTGTAAATCTTTTCAAGGCGCACCGCCTTGACGGGCAGAGTGTCTCTCCAGTAGAACGACTCCAGTGCCGTGGTGGAATTGTTGGCAATACCGGTAAAGTTGTAACGAATAAGCTGTCCCGGCATGACCTCCACATAACCGGTCTTCTTGATCGACACATTCGTGTACAGGCTCTTATTGGTCATGCTCACCTTGACGATCTGACCGGCGTGTTCGATCTCCACCTCAATGGGTGTCTTATCCAGCCCGTAAAACTCCGCCGCCTTGGATTCCACGATTTTATATCGCGCCAAAGGCAGGGGCTTGCTGACCGCCAAGCCGTTTTTATCCGTCTTGATGGTATCCACCAGGCGGTTGGTGCGGGCATTGTAAACTTCAAAGACGGTGTTGGGGATGGGCGTCCCGGCGGGCCAGCCATTCATCGAGTTGTAATCTTCCGAGGTCTTGACGATCTGAATCTGACCGGTGATGGGCGTATTCTTCCATTCGATTTCCGTGGTTTCGCCGGACTTTACATACACGGTCTTTTTCTGCGTGTCGGGGATGTAGCCCTCGTTTTCCAGTTCACGCAGATAATAGCGGCCAGCTTCCAGTCCCTCAAACCGGACGTAGCCCCGGTCATCGCTGGTTTCCTGCGTGATGGGATTGTTGCCGCTGTCATAGAGAATGAAGGAAACGCCGTAGATGCCCTCGCCGGTGGCCGAATCGACCTTGCGGATCAGGATACCGGAGATGGCTTTGTTGGTCACCGTTTTGGTCGTGGTTCTACCATCCTCCACGGTGAAATAGATGGGGGTATTGTCCGGCTGGAAGCCCTTGCCCGCCTCGGTTTCCACGGCATAGTAGCTGCCGCTTTCCAGCGGCACATACACGCGGCCGTCCGTTCCGGTGGTGACGGCGTCCACCAGACCGCCATCGCTGACACGGCGGATCTCGAAGGTGGTGTTGGGGATACGCTGGGTTTTGTCCGCCGCATTCACTTTCACCAGCTCCAGCCCACCGATGGGAGCATTATAAAAATAGAGGGACTGCGTGTCATTGGGGTTGACCACCACGGTCTGCGTGCGCGTATTCTCGTCGATGGTGTAACCGGAGATAGATTTTTCCTCTGTCACCACCAGTGTGCCGGTGACGCCCTTGAGGATGATCTGCCCGTTCTCATCCGTGTAGTACAGACCGTTGGATCTGATTTTTCCGTTTTCGTCGGGGACGAACTCGCCGGTAGCCGTAGTGATTTTGAAGGTAACGCCCTCCAGCGGCGTCTTGCGGTCCAGAGAGGACAGCTTGTTGATAATCAGCGCGCCCTGTCGCTCATTCCAGAAGGTCAGCCGCTGGGGAGACTGGCTCTGGTCGATCTTAATGCTCTGCGGTGTCCCGTCCAACACGAATCCATCCACAGATTTAACCTCTTTTGCGGTAACAGTCATGCCGTCGGTCAGACCCTCAATGACGATCTGGCCTGCAGCGTCGGTGGTATAGTAGCCGTTGTTGGGGCCAACTACCGCACCGGAGGAGTCTGTCACAAGGAACTGTACCCCGGCCAGCGGCTCATTTTTCGTGCCGGAAATGTATTTCTGGAGAATCAATGTTGTAGTGGGTTTGTTGTAAAAGGTCAGCGTCTGCGTGTCGTTGGGGTTGACTACCACGGTCTGTGTGCGGGTAGCTTCGTCAATGGTGAACCCCGGAATCGTCTTGGTTTCCGTCGCTACCACGGTGCCGACGATGCCGGAGATGCGGATCTCACCGGATTTATTGGTGTAATAAATGCCGTTGCTGGACAGTTCGCCGTTGGCATCCGGGACAAAGCTGCCGTCTGCATAGGTGATCTTAAACTCTACGCCCTCCAGCGGCTCCTTGTTGGGACCAGAGCTGACCTTGCGGATGATGAGATTACCGGCAGGCTGGTTCAGAAACTGCAGATGCGCCGTTTCGCCGCTCTTGATGAGTGCGTGCTGGGGGCTGTCATCCAGCAGGTAGCCCGTTTTTGCTCTGACTTCACGGGCAATGACCGTCATGCCGGGTTCCAGACCATCCACCAGAATTTCGCCCACGGCATTGGTGGCGAAGCGGCCGTTGTCATTGCCGAGATAATGGCCGCTGCTGTCGGTCAGCAGGAACTCTACGCCAGAGAGCGGTTCGTGCTTGTTGTCATCGCTCAGTTTAGTAATCAAGAGCGATCCCAGCGGGGCATTGCCGAAACGGAGCGTCACCACATCCTGATCCTCGCCGGAGATCCACACCGTCTGGGGTTCGCGGTCGATGATGTGATTTCCGTCACCTTCGAGTTCCTGGCAGATGTAAGTGCCGCGTTTGAGGTTTGTCACGGTGAATGCCCCGTTGGGGCCGGTCAGATAGGTCCCGATGACTGTACCGCCAGTACCGGAAGTGCCGCCGCCTAAATATCTCAGTTCAAAGCGGCAGCCCTCCAGACCTTTTCCGGTTTTGGAGTCATATTTGTACACGACGAGGGCACTGTGAGGAACATTGTCCACGGTCACGGTCTTAGAGGAATTGGCTTCCAGATAGAACTCGGTGACCCCGCTGCCCTGAATGCCGAAGCCCTTGGGAGCGGACTCCTCCACCAGCTTGTACCAGCCACGGTTTACGTCGGTGAGCGTGATTTTACCATCGGAGGCCGTTGTGAACACGCCGAGGTCGTTGATCTCGCCGGTGGTGGTATTGTCCGAGCCGTAATAGATATGGAATTTGGCATTGGAGAGAGAATCACCGGTGACGCTGTTTCGCTTCAGGATCGTCAGGGAGGGTTTGACCACGTTGAAAAAGGTCACCGTGCGGGTGCAGCCTGCTTCCAGATAGACTTCCTGGGGGATCTCAGAGAGAATAACATGGGAAGGCACATTTTTCTCCGTGATGCGATAGCTGCCCACGGGGATGGAATCGAGGAAGATGCGCCCCACGCTGTCCGTCGTGGCGCTGGTGGAGTAGCTGCCGTCGATCTGCTCAATGAGATAGGTCACGCCCTCGATAGGCTCTCCGTTGGCGATGTTCTTCTTGACAATTTCAAGACCGGGCTTTTCATAGTCAACGAAAGTGACCTCGGAGGTTTTGCCGGGGCGCAGCGCCACGGTCTGCTCGGTATTGGTTACGATGTACGGCTCGGGAACGGATTCCTCACGCACAACATAGACACCGGCAGGAATGGCCGAGAGCGTTGCGGAACCGTCCGTCCCGGTCGTGACGGAGGTGGAATAACTCCCTGTGACAGATTTTACCGAGAACACCGCACCCGCGATAGGCTTACCGCTCATGGCGTCGCGCTTGATGATCTTCATATCGGGCTTTTCGTAGTTGATCGCCGCAACGGTGTATTCGCGGTCACCCTCAGTTACATCTACGTACACACTCTTCGGCGTGGGATCGACGCAATAGCCGTCCGGTGCGGAGGTCTCGACAAAGCTCCAAAGGCCGGTGGCGGCATCCTCAACATAGATCTCGCCCTGCGCATTGGTGATGTCGCTGCCGACGATCTGGCCGTTGAAATAGATGCTGAAACGTGCACCGGCGAGGCCAGTTGTGGTACCGCCAGCAGTCTTTTTCAGCACGATCTTGCCCGTGCCACCCGTAGGCTGCTCGGGCTGGTCAGGCGCAGGCTCGCCCGTTACGAGCTTGCGCGGTCCATAGTAGTTAAAGAATGACTGATTTTTGCGGTTGCTGGAGATCGCATACACCGCCCATCTTGCACTCTCATCCTCCACGATGGTTGCAGCAATGCCCTGCGCAGCGTACTCCTCGATCTGACGCTGGAACTCGGCATCCTCAGCTGCTTTCTTTGCGAGAAGAGAGTCGATAAGGCTCAGATACAGCTCGTAGGTGTCTGCGTTGGCGTAACCACCTGCGTCACCATCTCCGCCGGGCTCGCCTTTGTAGGACTGATTTTCCCACACATACGTCTGCACGGCCATAAAAAGCTGGCCGACGTTGGAATCCTTGCAGTCGTTGAGGTAGGTCATCATCCACTTGACATTCTCAACGGTCGCGGCGTCCATTTCACTGAGGCCGCTGTTCGTGACAGCCGACTGCAATACGGCATCTGCGTCCGCGCCGGTACCGGACGTCCAAGTAAAGGAATTGAGGTACGAAGGCGTTGCGTAATGATAGCCAAGTCCGCTATCCATGCAGTACACGAGCTTACCGTCCACCAGCGGCGGGCGGTAGCTGTACGGGGTTCCGTTGGCAAGCAGGCGCGTGCTCCAATATGCCTGGTTGGTGGTAATTTTGAGGCCGGAACCCGTGTTCGACGCAGCGAAAGCCGCAGTCGGCAGCAGGCTCAAGATCGTCACCAGTGCAAGCAATAATGACAAGAATTTTGTTCGAATCGTTTTCAAGGTTATTCCTCCTTTTGTAAAAGAAAAGCAGGCCGAGTAAACTCGGTCTGCTTTGTTTGTATATCGTTTAATTTTCAGTTTTCTGCAAGCTGCTCCTCGCAGAACTGCTTCAGGGTGGGAATGTCATTGACCGCGGTCTCCCAAATGATCTCGCGGTTCATACTGCCGTAGCTGTGCGCGACAAGATTTCGCATTCCCTTCATCGGTCCCCACTGCACGCGGCTGCTGGTCGCTTTGCGGTATTCTTCGGATAATCCGCCGCTCAGTTCACCGATCTGCAAAATGGAAAATGCAATGGAACGCTGATAATCTGCATCCTGATCAAAGACCGCAAAGCCTTCTCCATAGCGTTCGATGGTCTTGCGGATCTCTTCGCAGTAATCGCGGATATGCTGGATGCGCTGGCGGTCAGGCTGCGTCATATACATTCAGTTTCTCCTTCATCACGGTTTCACGGAACATTTCCTCGCTCGGCATCTGCGCACGCTGTTCCAGCGCGCTGACAGTGATCAGATCGATTGGCTTTTGCAGCGCCACTTCAAGGTCGCAATACAGCGCGCCCAAAGAGAGAAGACTGCGCAGGTTCGTTCCGCTGGTATCGACCAGTAGGTCGATATCGCTGTCCTCGCGGGCTTCACCTCTTGCGTAAGAGCCAAAGAGGAATACCGCTTTCACACCGTACTGCTTTGCCACCGGCGCGATTCGCTGCTGAATTTCGTAGATTGAATAAATCATAAGCACTCCTCCTTTGATTTCATTATACCCAACAAATGCCGGAATGTCCACGTTTTTGTTCTGACAGCTCTGATATATCATTTCATTGCAGTCGTATCCACCCAGGTGACTTCACAGCCGTCCAGCAGGAAGACCTGCACGCAGTACCAGCAGTCAAGACCGTTTTGGTTAACGCCGCGCGCCAGTCCGACGCCGATCTCGCCGTAGCGGGAGCTTGTCATGTTGTCCGCGTGAGCCTTGGAATTGGACCACAGATTGACCACCGCCTCGGAGAGCGTTTTTTGCTGTTGATTGAGGTACAGCTCCGAGATATTGTGTAGGTTTTCACCGGTGTACTTGCTGTCGGTGACGGTGTTGCTCTTGCGCCCATCCGGACGGGTGTGAGAGTAGATGCCGCTGGCAGCCATCTCGTCGGCTCGTACCTGTGCCGCCTGCATGAGCTTGTCGTTGACACGCAGTGCGGCAACACCTTTTGCGCGCCGCAGCGCATTGGTGCGGTCCACGATATCCTGCTTTGCGGTGGCAACATCTGTCTGCGCAGGCTGCTCCACGGGCTTTGCCTCCGCAGACTTTTCTGGCGCTTCGCCGGTGTAGGGCTTGCCCGATTCGACCTGTACACATTTGGCATCGCTGTCCCAGTAGACATTGAAACCGACCGTTCTGCCGACGTCACGCAGCATAACGTAATTGTTGCCGTTGATGTTGTACGCCGTCAGGTGTACTTCCTGTCCATCCACATAAATGCGGTTGGTGCTGCGCTCCGCTGTGATCCCGGCAGCCAAAACGGACGATCCGCCAAAAAGTGTAATGCCAATCAAAATACCGGCAATTAAGTAAAGGCTCTTCTTCATTTGACTACGCTCCCTTTCGATAAAATGTAGTGGTTACACTGGCAGTCATGCGGCAGGTATCCGGATTGAAAACGCAGCGCTCAAACTCGTAAATGCCAAGCCGCTCAGCCTGCTCCGCTACTTCCGCAGGAAGATCGACCGTAATGTCCATTTGGACTCTGATCTCATCGTCCTTCCTCGGGGACTTAAATTCCTGTATCAACCAAATACTTCCTTTTGTACTTCTATTCTCCGGAGTGGTTTGAGAATAATACAGAAATCATGCTATGTCAAAGGTTTATTTGAAATGCCTACGCCGATAAAACGCACCTGACGAAAGCCTTAGTGCCGCAAGGGTTTTACTTCACCTCTACAGCCTGAACGCAAACTCTTTTGCTGGGCTGATTTGCAAGACAGGTGGTGATGGTAATACGATTATCGGATGTCGCCTGTAGGTAGCTCCAGTCTGAACTGTCAATTGTCTCTATCGTTACAACCTCATAGGTACGGGTTCCATAGACCGTTGTGTAAGTGATTGTATCACCATCCTTCAAGTTTTTGATGTTGCCGATGGTGTACTTGGCGCCGCGGTTATGCCCACAAACGCCAATATTCCCATCCCACCCAGAAGTAGAGCTATAATGGCCGAGTCCCTTTGCCATGCTGGTGTTGGTTTCGCCCTCCCAGACCTTCATATTGATGTTCAAGGATGGGATTTTCAGCGTACCGATACTGCCATCCTTGCGTTCCATACCGTCAACACTTGTATAGGCGGAAGGCTGGTAGCTGGTTGATGGAATCTGCGGTTCCTGCTGAATCGGATTCGTGATATTACTCTCGATACCGCTTCCTCCGATAGAGCCTACCAAGCCAGGAAATCGAACCTTTTCCATACATCCGACACTTGTATTGCTGGACACTCCATAGGGTAATGCCGGCCACTGGTAGTCCGTTGCATTGCTCCCACCATAATTGTATTTAGCACCATAGAGAGATTCATAGCTCGTGGAGGGATAATATTCGGTATCCTCTACGCCGTCAAAGTTGTACTCTAATGCCTCTGCGCAGATTCCCAGCGAAAGCGTTAAGCAGGCGGTGAGAGCCGTGACAAACCAGCACTTTTTACTCTTCATGTTCATCTTCCTCCTCTGAAAATTCTTCGTGATAAACTGTATCCTCTTGACTTCTCTTGTGGTTACGCCAAATGAGTACAACGGCAGTAATTGCAAGAGCGATAACAACAAGGAAAATTAAAATAATGGGAAAATTCTCTGTGCTTTTGGCAACTACTCGCTGCAGGATACTCGACGGTGTACCGGTATAGTCCAGCACGGGAGCAAGCTCCCTTGCTGCCCAGTATTCTGAGCCATCTGGACGGATTCGCTTGATATCTTCAAAGCACTTATACTCTTTTGCAGACAATGTGCTCATTGCGCATACTCCTTCATTGTTTTTACTCCATATCAAGAAAACTCTATTTGCTTTTTGAATCATCTTGGCGGTCAACCGCCTGCGCCGATGCTTCGATCATTTCTGTGACCGCCGCGTTTAACTGAACGGCATTCTGCGAAGTAATAACAGGCTGACCGGTTTCCGCCTCAAGCTGCTGCCGCGCAACATTTGCAACATTGCCGCCACGCTTAGCAACCTTTACGCTCTCATCAAAACCAACGGGCTTTGATGCCTTGGAAATATCTCGTGTGGAAGCCTCCGCCAGCATGGTCAGCACGAGTTCAGTATCGCTCATGTTATCCCTCAGATTCTCTTTTTTTAGTCCCTTGAGATTTTTGTACTGCCGGGTTGTCATACCGGACCACGCCCTTGAAATCTCATCGGTCAGGATCGCAAATTCCCTACCTTTTTCCACTCCGCGCTTCTGCCATTCGTCGGTGAGCTCATTGCGGATACGGATAGAAAGGAGCCTTTAGTGCACCCAGTCGGGATCATAGCCCTTTTTGAGATAGGTTTCCAAAGCACGGTCAATGGCCTGTTCCGGGTCAATGGTTTCCTCAATGCGCTCGCGGCCAACCTCGGCAAGCCAGCGTTTCACTGGCTCCGCGCGGGGAGACGGAACGGACTGGATGATACGCAAGAGCTGTTCCGTAGTAGCAACATCGGTTGCGCGGCGCTTTCCGTCAGATGCGGTCATTTTCAACTGCTGACAATTTGTCAGCAGTTCATCTGCGCCCTCTTCTTTCAGCCGCTGCTTGAGTTTGGCCCAGTAGTTGCTCGCTCCACGAGCGGTCTGCTGACCTGTCAAAACAGAAATGACATCGGTAACTGAAAAATACCATTCTTCTTTTTCTGTATCCCATGCTGTGCGGATCTTTTGATCTTCAAAAAGCTGGATTTTTTCCTGTTCGCTCATAGCGTTCTGTATCCTTTCTTTTACTCTTTTTCATTATACATCAGCCGACCCGCTGCCGCAAGAACGCCAAAAACAACTCTTCAAGTTCCTTGTCGCTGCCCAGCTTTTCAAGGTACGGAGCGAACTTCCTGCGGTCAAAGCTGATCTTCTTTGGAGGTGCAGTACGGCGCTGGGCTTCCTCGGCGCGAGCCTGCCGCCATACAGCGTAAATCTTCTGTTTTCCCGCAGAAGGTGGCGGACAGGCGCGGGTGATTTTTTGCACTGTTACCTTATTGAGCGTGTAACCCTCGATAGCGCACATCTCCACAAATGCCTGCTGGGTGGTCGCGTCATAGTCAGCAATCAACTCAGCGCAAGCAATCGGCAGCTTGCGTGGAGTGTCTTCCAAAATCTCCGCAAGCGGTTCAATCAGGCCTGCCAACTTGATTGCTTTGCGGATCTCGTACTCGGTCACGCCAAAGAAATCCGCCACGAGTTTGCGGGCATTGTACCTTTGGCGAGAATCGCCAAAGGTACTGTCCGCATCGCCCTCTTGCAACTTTTGGCGAGAATCGCCAAAAGTTGTTTCTGCTTGATTTGCATCCCACTGACCGTGCCGATTGTTTTCGCGCAGCAGCGCACGATATGCCTTGCCACGCTCAATGATGGTAAGGTCTTGACGCCGCAGGAGGTTGGTGGCAACAGCAATAGAGACAGCCCTTGCGTCGTCGGCACTCACCACCTCGGCTGGGATCATGTCATGCCCGGACATCTGCCATGCCTTCGTGCGGTTGTGACCGGCGAGGATCTCATAATCGTTGCTGCCCGAGATAGGGCGGACGATAACACGCTCGTAGATCCCCTGCTCGGCAAGCTGCTGTGAAAACGCTTTGAGCTTTTCTGGCGGATAGGGATGGAACCCGATGTCGGCAGTAAAAAACGGGCGAAGCTTGTCCATCGGCAGCTCGCAGAATCTCGAGGCCTCCGGTGCTGGTGCACCTCTAAACAGCGTTTCATACGCCTCGTCGCCCACCACAATTTCAGCAGCCTGCTGTGTGGCGCTCATACGCTTTTTTAGCAGGTCATTCATGTCGCGTTTAGGCAAGATGAAGCACCTCCAGAGCAAGGCTGCGATATGACTCGGCGGCAGGATTTTTCGGAGCATAGTCCAAAATACTCACTCCGGCTGCGGGGCATTCGGCCACCTTGATTGTCTGCTCGATCGGACGCTCAAAAACATGGAGACTCTCGCCGTAGATATCATTTACACTGTTTCGAACGCTCTGACAGAGCTGAGGGCGCGATTGATACATAGTCAAGAGAATGCCTGCAATCTTCAAATCAGGATTGAATCGGTTCTGAACATTTTTCACCATTTCCAATACATCCGGAATTCCTTCACTTGCAAGGAAATGTGCCTGCACTGGAATAATGCAATAATCGGCAGCGGCGAGTGCGTTGATGGTCAAAAGCTCATGTTTCAGCCCGCAGTCAATAATAATGTAGTCATACTGTTCGCGGAGAGAAGTCAGCAGCTTGTCCATTATCTTCTCGCAAAGGGCATCGGAGAACCCGGCGGCATTATATTGCGAAAGCTGCATGACCTGTAAGCGGGCCGCAGCATCTGCCAGTCGTTTATTGGCAGGAATCAGGTCCATGCCGACCTCGGTATGTATTACGGAGCGAGGAAGATGTAGCGGCAGATCTTCCGGAGAGTCAATTTGAACAAGCAGCAGTTTTGCCAGGGTATTTCTCTGTTCTCCTGGAGTATATCCTAACGCAGCCGTCAGATTGCCCTGTGGGTCATTGTCAACCAGAAGGACCTTCTTTTCTTTCGCCGCAAGCGCTGCGCCGAGATTCAGCGCCGTGGTAGTTTTCCCGACTCCGCCTTTTGAATTGGTAATAGCGATAACATTATGCTCCCTCATAATCAACACTCCTTATTAAATCCACGTGTGTAGCACTTTTTTCTTTGATGGAATGAAACGACTTGCTTCCAATAAATCTCAGCAAACCTTTCTTGGGAATATAAGTTCGGGTTCCCAAGCGTACAACTGCAAGTCCGCAGGTCGTATACCATCTGCGAATCACATGTTCCGAATAACCCAGCAGATCATGCACCTGCTGTACTGTGAGCATCTGCGGTTCATCTTTCCATAACACAGATGCGTATTGTGACAGTTCATTCGCAAAGTTCCGGTCAAACTTGCCTGGATACGTTTGAATCCGAGATTTCCTTTGAAAACTATATTTTGCCGGATCATGAGCCCTATCCGTTAAATAGGCCTCGGCATCAGATTGACGGATCAGATAGCGATGTGTTTGATTTCCAATATCAATGTAAGGAATAAGCCCGCTTTGAATCAACTTCAAGACGTTTGCCTTCCGAACATGAGCCAATTTGCAAAATTGCTCTTTGCTGATGTAGCGTATACCGTCGATAAAATATTCCCTCATACATGATCCCTCACTTTTCTTTTTGCATAGTCCTCGCTGAGCACATAATCAATTACACTGTTTTTCGAGATATAGTAATGCGGCTTGATGAAAATGCTCTTAACGTGCTTTTCGTGGATTAGCTTGCGTGCAAAGTTATCACTTACACCGCTAAGCATTTCTCGGAACTGAAGCAGCGTTACCATGTCGGGATATGCGCGAAAAATTTTGCGATAATATTTCTTGCTTCTGCCTTTCATATTGAATTGTTCTCCTGTGCTATGATATAGTGTGTCGTTAGTGAAAGACTGTAAGCACGGGGAGTTCTGCCCTAGTTCTGCCCTAGTTCTCCCCAAATGTGTTTTTTCTTACAAATTGAAGTTTTCTTAAAAATACAAAAAAAGGCCGAAAACCCTGA
>OMAK01000401.1_pt1 | contig 24049 bp, 17 predicted proteins | sample 1644681 | NCBI WGS metagenome assembly OMAK01 (sample SAMEA103958133, study PRJEB25191) | human gut metagenome | biome: human-associated habitat [ENVO:00009003]; feature: intestine environment [ENVO:2100002]; material: feces | place: Germany | collected 2013/2015 | reverse complement strand
TTGTCCGGGAACGCAAAAAAAGTGCTCTCTCCCTTCAGCCCGTGCTTGATCGCCACCTGCCCCAGCATGATGTTGGGCAGCGTGTAGACGAACACCGCCGGTGAAGCCCCGCACCCGTCCCCGGCGTCGATAATCGCCTGGTGGCGCCGGTCGCTGTCGAGCGAGGCGCTGCGGTTGGCCATCACCACGCCGATGCGCTCCGCCGGGCAATCGGGCCTGTGTCCGGAAAGCAGTTCGCACGAGGCGACGTAGGCCAGCTTGCACAGGTCGTCCATCTTCGAGAACTTCATGTTCGGGTCTGCGAGCGCCCGGTATCTTTCGCGGATGAAGGCGTCGAACGGCAGCGAAGGGTGTTGCGCAATGACGACGTGAGCCGTATCGTGACAGCGGATTCCGCTGCCGTGTCGTCCTGTGCCGGTTTCCGCATGGCCGTCGGCCTTTTCTCCGGTGTCCGGATTCCCGTGCCCGACCGCATTTTTGCCCCGCGCCCGGTCATTCGCGCTCATAGCCGTTCCGCTTCGGGCACGGGCAGCCTCCAGGCAGTCGTTCCCGCCTTGCACACCTGTGTTTGGCCCACACCCTTGTCCCTCCGCCGTTTCATTTCCGGGCGCGGCGTCGGAGCCCGCTGCGCGGCGGAATACGACCGCGGCGTTGCAACCCCCGAATCCCGAGGCGGTTTTCAGCGCCGTGTCCGTCCGTATTTCGCGGTGCGCGGCGCTCACGTCGGGCGGGTAGGGTACCCCGCACTCCGCGTAGCCCTTCACCCCGAAGCAGGTGCCCTCGCACAGCTCCCGTACCGTGACGATGCTCTCGATCACGCCCGAAGCCCCCAGCGTATGTCCGAAATAGGGCTTCAGCGAGTTGCAGGGTACGCCGCACAATCCCGCCAGGTGCAGCGCCTTGCTCTCCATCTCGTCGTTGTAGGCGGTCGCCGTGCCGTGGGTGTTTACCAGCCCGACCTCCCCGGCTCCGGTTCCCGCCTCGGCGAGTGCCGCGCGGATAGCGTACCAGAGCCCGTCGCCTGTGCGCGAAGGCGCCGATATGTGGTTGGCGTCGTTCGAAATTCCGCCTCCCGCCACGCTCACGCCCGTGCCCGAGAGCCGTCGGTCGCGTGTCAGCAGGACGGCGCCGCACGCTTCGCCCAGCGTCAGCCCGTCGCGTGCCGCATCGTAGGGACGGCAAAGCGTCGGGCTCACCGACTTGAAGGCGTTGAATCCGCTGACGATGAAGTCGCTCAGCAGGTCGAATCCTGCCACGAAGACATGGTCGTACCGGCCGCTGCGGATCAGCCGTGCCGCGATGACGATGGCCGAAACCCCCGAGATGCAGGCGTTCGAGATCAGCAGCGGCCGGTGCGCGGTGCCGAAATAACGCCCCACGACCTCCGCGGTTCTGTTCAGGTCGCATCGCTCCGGGGCGCTCCCCAGCGACCCGATCTCCCCTTTGGTCGTCGCCAGGACGATCAGCGCCCGCTTGTCGGCGGGTGTGACCCCCGAGCGGGCGACCACCCCGCCCAGCGTCGCCAGCACGAGCCGTTCCAGGGGCGTATATCCCGCGAGTCCCTGCTCCGCCGCCAGCGCCCCGAGCCGCTTCCGGTCGATCAGGCATACGGGTGTGGCGTCGTGCCACGACGCCAGCGAGCTTTTCATGGCACGTACGGCGGCCATGTTCTCCTCCGTGCCGAAGCCCAGCGCCGATACCATGTCGTCGGGGCCCCACCAGACCGTTATTTCACCTCCCATCGCTCTTTCCATTTGCGGTAGAACTCCGGCGCGAGCAGTTGCAGTTCGCCTCGGCTGTCGAGAAACACCTGTGTCGAGCTGCCTTCGGCCACCACTTCGCCGTCGGTGGCGCTGCGAATCGTGTACTCGAAACAGACCTTCGCCGCCTCGGTGGCGATATAGCGGGTTTCCACCACGGCCGTGTCATTCACTTTCAGCGGTTTCCTGTATTGCAGGTGCAACTCGACGATCGGCGCCGTGTAGCCGCTGGCATAGATGTCCATGTAACCCAGCCCTGCGAATTCGCGGCCGAACGCCTCGCGCCCGTCCTCGAAATAACGCACGTATTCGCCGTGCCACACGATCTGCATCGAATCCACTTCGCTGAACCTCACGCGCAGCGATGTCTTGTTCACGAGGCTCGCCTCGCTCTTTTTCCTGCGTACCATCACTCTTCCAGGTATATTTTCATCCGGCACTCGGCGACGGGTTTCCCGTCGCATTCCGTCCGTGCCGAAAGAAGCGTTACGTTCATCACCGTCTGCTCGACCATGTTCTGGGTGACGAGTCTGCTGCTCACCGGCGGCAGGAAGTGCACCTTCAGGTCGTTCACGGCGCCGATGTACCCCAGCTGCACCCTTCGGCCCATCGTGCGGTTCATGTAACCCGCCCTCAGGGCGGCCGACTGGGCGATGTGCTCCACGATGCCGCACTCGTCCAGCACCCCGTCCGCAACGAACAGGTTGTCCGCCGTAACGGTCAGCCCGCTGCGTGCGCACCCCCGCTCGTCGATGCCGTAAAAGGTGTCGACCATCACGACCGGCGGGCGCTGCGGGATGTATTCCAGTATCTCCTCCCCCGTAATCAGGGTTTTCTCAGGTACTCCCATAAAGGCCCTTTTTTATTTCGTTTCAACCGCAGCGTATCCGCCAGCGCGCTCTGCGGGTCGTCGGGGAAAACCCACGCCTTGCCCGTGGCCAATGCCGCGCGCCGCACCTCTTCCAGGTCGAAATCCCGGGAGATATAGTAGCTCGGCGCCATCAGGTCGTCGTCCCGGCCGATGGCACCCTCTTTCGCGGCCAGCTCCGCCAGCCGCGTATGCGGGTAGATGCGCATGCCCGCATAGGGGAACATGACGGTGTACTCCATCCGCCGCGAGTTTTCGATCGTTTCGCGCACGTTTTCGCGCGTGTCGCCGTAGCCGCCCAGGATCAGGAAGTGGGCGTAGTAGACGCCCTCGTCCAGCGCGAGCCGGCTTGCCCGCTCGACGTCGCCGAACGTGAAACGCTTGCCGTAAGCCTCCAGCGTCCGGTCGCAGAATGACTCGGTGCCGAATTCGATGTGCGTAAGCCCCGAAGCCCGGAACAGCCGCATCTGCTCTGCGTCGATGCCCCGCGGCGAGAAGTAGGCGCCCCAGCGGATATCCGTGCGGCGGCGGATCAGCGTCTCGGCCAGCCGGACGTTGTATTCCGGGCCGATGTTGAACACCGAGTCGGTGAAAAACAGGTAGCTGATCCCGTAGTCGCGCTTGGCGCGCAGGATATTTTCGGCGATGGCCTCGGGATCCATCGTCCGCACGCACCGCCCGTCGATCGAGGGGTACGAACAATAGATGCAGTCGTAGGGGCACCCCCGCTTGGTCTGTATGTTCAGCATCCCGCTCCGCTTCCAGTAATAGCCCGTCAACTCGGGCTCGAACTGCACCTCGATCGAAGGCAGGTAGCTCCTGCGGCCGCTTCCGCGGCGTCCGTCGCGGGTATAGACCGACGGGATGTCGATCTCCGTCCGGCCGCGCTCCAGCGCCCCGATCAGCTCTGCGAGCGGCTCTTCGCCCTCACCGTGGATGCCGTAGTCGGCGCCCAGCTCCCGCATGAAGGCCTCGGGGTAGATCGAGAACCCTGCGCCGCCGATGATCAGGGGGGCGTCGCTTGCCGCGCGTATGACGTCCGCCAGCGCCCTGTACTGGGGCAGGAAACCCCGCCGGTCGAGCGAGTTGGCCCCGTCGACATTGCGCAGCGACAGCCCGATGTAACGGGGTGCCAGCGTGCGGATGCGTTCCGCGAGTTGTGCGTCGGAAAGCAGGTTGCAGTCCGCAATATCGACGCGTATCCCGTTTATCGTGCGCTCCAGGTAGGTTTTCAGATACGAAAGTCCGAGCGGATAAACGGGGTAGGGCGAGGTGTGCCGGTTGGCCGATACGAGTAATATGCTGCATGCGCTCACGACCAGAACCGATAGAAGTTGAACCACTGCTGCGGGTAGCGTCTCACCACGGCCTCGAGCGAGCGTACGTAGCTGCCCAGTATGGCCTCCTTCGTGCCGCACCCGTCCTCGTCCGGGATGTCGAAGATGAAGCGGTAACGCCTGCCGCGTTCGCGCATGGCATAGTAGAAGACCACCGGGGCGCGGAATTTCCCGGCGACGGCGAACGGCCCCGCCGGGAACGGCGCTTCGTGCCTCATGAAAGGTAGCGTCACCGTCGGGCTGCCCTCGACGAAGCGGTCGCCCTGGAAGCAGACGTACTCCTTGCGGTCGAGCACCTCCTTGATGCGGAGGATCGACTCGATGCCGCCCTCGTTCACCGCGATCACCTTGTAGCCCTCCTGCCCGCAATGTTTCTCCATGACGCTTTTGATCTGCCGGTATTCGGCGTCGTACATCACCAGGTGCATCTTGCGGGCGTAGTCCCCGAAGAACCCGGCCCCCGTGCCCCAGCATCCGACGTGTGCGCCGATGATCACGGCCCCGCGCCCGCCGTCGAGCACGCGCAGGAAAGCGTCGTAGTTTTCGAATTCGAATTTGTATTTTCGCTCCATGCCGCTGCCGATGGCCACCCGGTCGATGATCGTCTGCCCGAGCGCATAGTAGTGGGCGTAGAGCTTCACCGCCGAGTGCAGCCTGCCGTATCCCAGGATGCGGCGGTTATAGAACCATACGGCCCGCGTGGCGCGGGGTGCGAAGGGTATGAAATAGACGACTACCAGCGAGAGGAAGGCATACGCGCCCCGTATCCCGGACACCCGCATCAGGAAGATGAAGAAGTTGTATCCGAAACCGCCGCCGCGCGAGCGTCCGCTCCACTGCTTGCCGTTATTTCCCATTCGTCCGGCTGATAATCAGGTCGTAGAAGTCCCGGAAGGTCTTCAGCTCCTTGAAATCGGGGCCCGTGAGCGTTACGCCGAAGTTCTTGTCGACGATCACCACGACGTCCACCAGGTCGAGGCTGTCCAGGTCGAGCGTCTCCAGCAGCGGGGCTTCGGGCGTAATGGTCGTCCGGTCGACTTCGAATTCATCGGCCAGTACGGTATCGATCTTTTCTATGAGTTCCTGTTCTGTCATTTTTAGGAAAGGGTTTATTTGTATTTCTTAACGATCAGGGTCGAGTTGGTGCCGCCGAAGCCGAACGAGTTCGAGAGGAAGCAGTCGAACTCCGTGTCCACCCTGCGGGCGGGGATGTTGAGCTTCGAGGTGGCCTCGTCGCCCTCGGTGAAGTTGATGTTCGGGGCGATGAACCCGTGCCGCATCATCAGCATCGAGTAGACCACTTCGCTGGCCCCGGCCATCCACATTTCGTGGCCGGTCATCGACTTGGTCGACGCCACGTAGGGGTTGCAACCGCCGAATACCCCGGCTATCGCCTCCGCCTCGTTGTAGTCGCCCAGCGGCGTCGAGGTGGCGTGCGCATTGACGTAGGGGATCTCTTCGGGCCGCATTCGGGCGTCCTCCAGACACCGCAGCAGCGAACGGCGCGGGCCGTCGACGTTCGGCACGGAGATATGCTCGCCGTTCGACGAGAACCCGTACCCGACCACTTCGCCCAGGATTTCCGCGCCCCGTGCGACGGCCGATTCATGGCTTTCGAGGATCACCGTCGCCGCACCCCCGCTCGGCACCAGGCCGTCGCGGTCTTTGTCGAATGGGCGCGATGCCGCCGCGGGATCCGATTCGCGGGTCGAGAATGCCCCCAGCCCGTCGAAGCTGCCCACCGAGTAGAGGTTCACCTCCTGTGCGCCGCCGCAGACCACGCGCTCCTGCAACCCCTGCCTGATCATCAGGTAGCCCATGCCGATGGCGTGCGACCCGCTGGCGCAAGCCGCCGAGAGCGTGAGGTTGATGCCCCGCAGGTTGAAGATCACCGAGAGGTTCATCGTCACGGTCGAGTTCATCGACTGGAAAATATTGCCCGAGCCGACCATCGCCGTGTTCCGCCTGGCGCGGATGATGTCGATCCCCTCGATCACCGGCGCCGCACTGCTGTCGTTGCCGTAGATGATCCCCACCTCGTTCGCCGCCAGGTACGCTTCGTCCATCCCCGCGTTGCGCATCGCCTCGGCGGTGGCCATGTAGGCATATTCGCCCTGCTGGGGCAGGCACAGCCGCTTGCGGCGGTCGAGTACCCCTTTCAGGTTCGGTTGTTCCACGATCCCCGTCAGCGACGAGATGTATCCCAGCTCCCTGCGCGCCGGGTCGAGCCCGATGCCCGAGCGTCCCTCGCGGAGCGACTGCGTGACTTCTTCCGTATTTTTTCCGATGCAGGCCCAGATGCCCATTCCGGTGATAACTACTCTCTTCTCCATGGTCTCAGGTATATAATCCCCCGTTGATCGAAATGACCTCCCCCGTGATGTAGGAGGCTTGTTCCGAGATGAGGAACATCGCCAGGTCGGCGACTTCGGCCGGTTCGCAGAAGCGTCCGGCGGGTATCTGTTTGCGGAGCTCCGCCTCGTCGATGTCGGCGGTCATGTCCGTGCGCACGAATCCCGGGGCGATGGCATTCACCGTCACCCCCTTTTTGGCCACCTCCTGCGCCAGCGCCTTCGTCGCGGCGATCACGCCGCCCTTGGCCGCGGCGTAATTGGCCTGCCCGGGCAGCCCCTTGATGCCCGAGAGCGAGACGATGTTGACGATGCGCCCGAACCGGTTCACGAGCATCCCCTTGAGCAGCGGCCGCGTGACGTTGTAGAACCCGTCGAGGCTGGTGCCGATCACCGAGTGCCACTGCTGCGGTTCCATCCACATCATCAGCACGTCGTCGCGGATGCCCGCGTTGTTCACCACCACCTCGATGCAGGCGCCTTCGTGCGCTTTCTGCCATGCCTCGATGGCCGCCGTGCTCTCTTCGCCCGAGGCCACGTCGAATTGCAGTGCCTCGCCGTCGCCGCCTGCGGCGCGGATGCCCGCAAGGGTCTTTTCGGCCTCGGCGGCGTTCGACTTGTAGTTGACGAGCACGTGGTAGCCGCACCCGCCCAGTTTGAGGCAGATTTCGCGGCCTATGCCCCGGCTGCCGCCGGTCACGAGTGCGTATTTATTCGTTTTTGCCATTTTCTGCGGTTATAGCTTGCTGCAACTCCTCGCCCAGCGAGCGGCGAAAGCGCCGGAAAGACAGCACAATGTCGCGGTCAGGGTGGTCAGGAGCTTTTTCATAGGGAAGCGGAATTGTTTTTCAGGAAATTTTCGATGGCGGCGATCTCCCTGTGCTTGGGCGTGTCGTCGGCAAAGCGCGGCACGATGCCCCGGATGTCGGCATACAACTGCCGCGTGGCGTCGGAGAGCTCCCCGGCGCATTGCAGGTAGTCGGCGGCCTGCACCAGCGCCAGCATCTCGATCGCGGCGACCTGGTAGCCGTTCTCCACGACCTGCCGCGTGAGCATCGCCGCGTTGGTTCCCATGCTCACGATGTCCTGGTTGTCGTTGTTGTTGGGGATCGAGTGGACGTACATCGGGTTGGAGAGCGTTTGCGACTCGGCCGTGGTCGAGGTCGCCGTGAACTGCGCTGCCTGCAACCCGTAGTTGAGCCCCAATTTGCCGAGGTTTACGAACGGCGGCAGCGTCTCGTTGATCCGGTCGTGGAAAAGGTAGTTCAGCTGCCGTTCGGCGAGCATCGTCATCTTCGTCACGGCGATCTTGAGCTTGTCCATCTCCAGCGACACGTAGTCGCCGTGGAAATTCCCGCCGTGGTAGATCGTCCCCGCCGCGGGGTCTACCACCGGGTTGTCGTCCACCGCGTTGAACTCCTCGACGAGGATTTTCTCGGCCTGGGAGATCGTTTCGAGCACCGGCCCCAGGATCTGGGGGATGCACCGCAGCGAGTAGTAGGGCTGCACCTTGTGCCTGAAGGTGGGTGCCGCGCCCGTGTCGCCGCTGTAAAGTTCCGCTTCGCGCTTGCGCAGCCGGCGGCTCGTGGCGCATATGGCGCGCATCTGCCGGGCGATCTCGATCTGCCCCGCGTGGAGTTTGTATTCGTTGAGCGCCCCGGCCATGAAGTCGTCGTACGACTCTACGATTTCGTTGAGCATCACCGATGCCTTCACCGCCCACCCCAGCAGGCGGCGCGCCTGGGCCAGGTTCACCAGTCCGATGCCCGTCATCACGGCCGTGCCGTTCGTGAGCGCCAGCCCGTCGCGGATGCGAAGCCTGAGGGGCGTTATGCCGCATGCCGCCATCGCCTCTGCTGCCGGGACGGTTTCGCCCCGGAACGAGACCTCCGCTTCGCCGATCAGCGCCAGTGCGATATGCGCCAGCTGCACCAGGTCGCCGCTTGCGCCCACGCTGCCGTGGCGCGGCACGAGCGGGTAAATTTCGTTGTTGAGGAAATCGGCCAGTATCCGCACCACGTCGGGGTGTACGCCCGACTTGGCGTTGAGGAACGTTTGCAGCCGCGCCAGCATCGCCGCCCGCACGCAGATGTCGGGCAGTGCCTCGCCCGCGCCGCAGCTGTGCGAACGGATGATGTTGTACTGGAGGCTGTTCAGGTCGGCGTCGCCGATCCGGTACTGCGCCATGGGGCCGAACCCCGTGTTGATGCCGTAGATGACCTTTCCCTGCTCGAATTTCTCCAGGAAACGGTAACACGCCTCCACTTCGCGCAGCGCCTGGTCGTCGATCCGTATTGCGGTCTTGTTGAAAATCCGGGCGTTTATGGTATTTAGGTTCGAACGTAGCATTTTTTGAGCCGATTTATGGCTCCAAAATTACAAAAACTATCTCAATAAATATTTATAAGTTTGTTTTTTGTTTATATCGTCGGACGATGCGTCCGGGCGCCTAAGGCTGCGGGCGGCATCCGTGCCCCGGAAAAACAGCGGAGGGCACCATCGGGTGCCCTCCGCCGCCAAGGCATATCCTGCGTGTTGTTTCACGCCGAACTTGTAGATGCAGACCTGCGTATAGGTCTCCCCGGGGCGCAGTACCGTCGAGGGGAAATTGTCGTGGTTGGGGCTGTCGGGGAACTTCTGCGTTTCGAGCGCCAGCGACTCGCGGTAGCGCTGCGGCTTGCCGTATTTGCCGATGCTCTTGCCGTCGAAGAAGTTGCCGCTGTAAACCTGCAGTCCGGGCTGGTCGCTCAGCACCTCGATGGTACGTCCCGAGGCGGGTTCCCAGACCGTGGCGACCTGCTCGATGCCGCTTTCGGTCTTGCGGTCGATCACCCAGTTGTGGTCGTAGCCGCCGCCGTTGCGCAGCTGCTGGTTGTCCGCTCCGATGCGCTCGCCGATGGCGTGCGGCTCACGGAAGTCGAACGGCGTACCCTCTACCGGGGCAATCTGGCCCGTGGGGATCAGCACCGAGTCCACCGGGGTGGTGTGGCTGGCGTTGATCGTCATCACGTTGTCGAGCACCGTGCCGTTGCCTTCGCCCTTGAGGTTGAAGAACGGGTGGTTCGACATGTTCACCACGGTCGGTTTGTCGGTAGTGGCCTTGTAGTCGATGCGGAACTCGTTGTCGGGCGTGAGCGAGTAGGTCATCTCGATATCCAGGTTGCCCGGGAACCCGTCCTGTCCGTCGGGATGGAGGTAATGCAGCACGAGTTTGTCGTCCGAGGCCGATACCACGTCCCATACCACGCGGTCTACGCCCAGGAGCCCGCCGTGCAGCGTCTGCCCGTTATTGTTCACCGGCAGGGTGTATTCCGCGCCGTCGAGCGTGAAGTGCCCCTTTGCGATGCGGTTGGCGTAGGGGCCTACCACGGCGCCGAGGAACCGTTCGCCCGTGTTGTCTATGTAGCGGCCGATGTTTTCGTAGCCCAGTACGATGTCCTCGTAGCGGCCTTCGCGGTCGGGTGTCCAGAGCGATACGACGCGGGCGCCGTAATTGGTGACCTGCATGGTGATGTCGCCCGCATGGAGCGTGTAGAGTGCGACGGGTTTGCCGTCGACGGTGGTCTGGAATGCCTCTTCGGGCAGCAGCGGGAGTTCCGTTTTCTGCACGCCGCACGCAGCCAGCAGCGACATGCCGAGTAGGATAAGCGATTTTTTCATCGGTTTCGGTTTTTTTAAGTTTTTTCAGCACGTAAAGATAAACGATTCCGGCGAAAAACGTGCGCTGCGGCCCGGTTTTTTGCCGGAGCCCGTACGGTTTCGGCACGCTTTCGGACATTTGCGGCGTATATTGGAGGGATTTTGCTATTTTTGTCCGGGACATCAGCCCGCTCCATGAAACAGAAGCAGATATTTACGTTCCGCGACGCGGAGAAACAGGTCGCCCCCGCGGCCTTTTCGATCATGCTCAAACCGGCGGGCTCGGCCTGCAACCTCGACTGCCACTACTGCTACTATCTCGACAAGGCGGTGCAGTACGGCGGCCGCCAGGCCGTGATGGACGACCAGCTGCTGGAGCTCTGCATAAAACAGTACATCCGGGCCAATGAGGTCGACACCGTGCAGTTCTGCTGGCACGGCGGCGAGCCGTTGCTGCTGGGGCTGGATTTCTACCGCCGGGCGATGGAGCTGCAGCGCAGGTACGCCGACGGCAAACGGATCGAGAACACGTTGCAGACCAACGGTACGCTGGTCGACGAGGCGTGGTGCGACCTTTTCGCAGCCAACAATTTTCTGGTCGGCCTCTCGCTCGACGGGCCCGGGGATATCCACGACGCCTTCCGCCTGACCAGGGGCGGCAAACCGACCTTCGAGCGCGTGATGCGGACGGTCGGGATGTTCCGGCACAGCGGCGTGGAATTCAATACGCTGAGTGTCGTGAACCGGTGCTGCGAGGGGCGCGGCGGGGAGATCTACCGCTTCTTCCGCGACGAGGTGCACAGCCGCTTCATGCAGTTCCTGCCCGCCGTCGAACACGTCGTCGGCAAACCGGGACACCACCGTCCCCTGATCGTCCCGCCCGGACACGAAGGGGCGCGGCTGGCCGGCTGGTCGGTCTCGGCCGAAGGCTACGGGCGTTTCCTGTGCGATGTGTTCGATGAGTGGGTCGTAAGCGACGTGGGGCGCTGTTTCGTGCAGTTGTTCGACGCCTCGCTGGCGCAGTGGTGCGGTGTGCGGCCGGGCGTCTGCTCGATGGGTGAGACGTGCGGCGACGCGCTGGTCGTCGAGCACAACGGCGACGTCTACCCGTGCGACCATTTCGTCTACCCCGGGTACAGGCTGGGCAATATCCGTGAGACGCCCCTTGCCGAGCTCTACCGCTCGCAGAAACGCCGCGAATTCGGGCTGGACAAACGCAACACGCTGCCCGCCGAATGTCTGCGGTGCAACTACTATTTCGCCTGCCGGGGCGAATGTCCCAAGCACCGTTTCGCCCGCGGGGCCGACGGCAGCCCCAAGAATTCACTCTGCGAGGGGCTGAAACGTTATTTCCGCCACGTCGAACCCTATATGGAATACATGCGCGACCTGCTCGCGCGGCAACAGTCCCCGGCCTGGGTCATGCCTTTCGCCCGCAGGCGCATGGGGCTGATGTAGCCGTCCGTTGCCGATCCGGCGCCCCGGCATACACCTGTCCGGCCTTCCCCGCCTTCCCGGTTCTGCTCCTCCCGGCTTTGTGCCTCTCCCGGCTTCCCGTTTTGGCTCCCGGCGCGTTGGCTTGGCTTACCCGGTTCTTCGGTTCGGCCGTCCCAGCTTTCCCGGTTTAACTTTCCCCGGCCTCCCCGGCTGCTCCCGGGTTTCCTGCCGGCGTTTTCTTTCGTTTTTTGCGGAATACCCACAGCAGCGGCAGCCCGGCCGCGAGGGTCAGCCATGTCACTACGCCCAGCGCGTCGGTCACCCCCTCGACATAGGTTTGGGAGGCCGATACCGTTTCGTGCGCCGCATGGAAAGCCGTCCGGGCCGAGTAAACGGCTGTCAGGATGGCGATGCCGACGCTTCCAGCCAACTGTTTGATGCTGTTCGAGATACCCGCCGCAGCGGCCATGTCGTGCTGCGTGAGGTTCCGCAGCGAAAAGAAGTTCAGCGGGGCGAACGTGAGCCCCATGCCCAGCCCGCGGATGTAGAGCACGAAGAGGATGTGCCGGTGGGTGGTGTGGAGCGTGAAACGGCTGGCCAGCCAAAAGCTCGTCGCCAGCAGCAGGATGCCCGCCGCCGCGAGCAGCAGGGGTTTGACATAGCGCGTGAGGTAACCCGATACGGCCGACAGCACTCCTTGTATGAGCCCCACGGGCAGGAATACGCTCCCGGCCATCAGCGCCGTGTAGCCCAGCCCGCGCTGCATGTAGAGCGGCAGCAGGTAGGTGCCGCCCAGCATACCGATCGAGAAGAGCGTCAGCACGGCCATCGAAACCCCGAAGTTGCGCTCCCCGAGCAGGCGCAGCTGCAGCAGCGGCGCCGGGCTGCGCAGCTCCGTGCGGACGAAGTAGGCGAGCGCCACGGCCGCCACGGCGAAACAGCCGATCACCGTGGGCGAGGCCCAGCCGTCGTGGTTGGTCGGCGAGTTGCCCCGCGCCAGCGCATAGATCGCCAGCGGCATGAAGAGCGCGATGGCCACGAATCCCCGCCAGTCGAACGGGTGCCGCGCCGGGCTTTTCCATTCTTTCTGGATAAAGGCCGAGAGCAGGATGGCGAACACTCCCACGGGGACGTTCACGTCGAAGATTCTGTGCCAGCTGTATGCGTCGACCAGGTAGCCGCCCAGCAGGGGGCCGAACGAGATCGACGCGGCGGCGGCCATTGCCCACAGGCCGAGCGCCAGGCCGAGCTGCTCGGGGCGGAATTCGCGGGTCACGATCGCCAGTCCCAGTGACTGGATGATGCCGCTGCCGACGCCTTGCAGGGCGCGTGCCCCGATCAGAAACAGGTCGCCCGGGGCTTTGCCGCAGAGCCACGACCCGAGCGTGAAGAGCGCCAGCCCCAGAATATAGATGCGTTTGTTCCCGAAGCGGTCGGCGAACCAACCCGCCGAGGGGAGCATGACGGTCATGGTGATCATGTAGGCGGTGATGACCCATTCGGCCGTCGAGATGCCGATGCCGAAAGCCGACATGATGGCCGGCAGCCCGACGTTGACTACCGTCACGTCCAGCACGGCCATGAACGTCCCGAGCATGATCATGCCCAGGATCCACCATTTGTAAGCGTTGCTTTGCCGGATATGTTCGCCGAGGGTCGCCATCGGCGGGCGATACGTCAAAAAAAATGCCATGCTGCCGATGCCTGCCGCATGGAATGCCCGTCCTTCTGCGTTTTTCTTTCCCGGGCTTCTCTGCTTCCCCGGGTACTGCTCCCGCTCCCGCCGTCCGTCCCGTTGCGGTAGCGGCCCGAAAAAGGGGATGCCGCTTTTTGGCGGCATCCCCGTACGTGCAGGCCCTGTAAGCCGGGTTCTGTTCCCGGGGCGAACCCCGGGCCCCTGTCATTTATCTAGGGCGGCAGTCTCCTGCCGTCTCAAGCAACCTACCCCCCGGCATCGGGCGAGCAACCCTTAATTGCCGGTATACACGGTCTTGCAACCCGCGAGACGTACTGCCGGGCGGCATCGCTGCCCCCGCGGTGGGCTCTTACCCCGCCTTTTCACCCTTACCCGCCGGGATTACGAAAATCCCCTGCGGGCGGTCGTTCTCTGTTACGCTCCTATACCCTCACGGATATCAAGTCGTTAGCTTGCGCGGTGCTCTGTGTTGCCCGGACTTTCCTCTCCCGGCCTCGGCCGGCAGCGACAGGGCGGGCCTGCCCCGCAAAGGTAATAAAATTCGGCGGATTCCCGCTCCGCGGTTGCGATTTCCGGACATAAGCCGGGAATATCCCGGCTTGCCGCCATGGTATTCGCGTCCATGCCGTGCCCGGGCTCCCGGCCTGTGCCGTGACGCATTCCCGCCGGGCGGCAGGGTGCTCCCCGAGGCGGCGGCAATACGCCGCCGTCCCCGGCTTCCGCCTTTTCCCTGTCGCCGGATACGGCGCTGCCTGCGCCGTATCCCCCGTTCCCTTTCGGCATACTCCGTCCGGACACACCGTATGCCCCGTACGGAATCTTTTTTGCAAATATTGGATAAAGTTGTATTTTTGCTTTGTCCCTCCGCCGTTCTTCGGGGCGGCGGGCCCGAAGAATATACCGGCCGATGGCAGATAACGCGCATACGATCGACATACACGACAACCGCACGGTTGTCGGATTGCTCCGTGCGGGGGATGAAAAATGTTTCGATGCGCTTTTCCGCCGCTATTACAAACCGCTCTGCACCTATGCCACGCGCTTCGTGCCGCCGGTACGCGCCGAGGAACTCGTCCAGGACACCCTGATGTGGGTGTGGGAAAACCGCACCTCGCTGATCCCCGAGATGCCGCTCAAATCGCTGCTGTTCACCATCGTAAAGAACAAGTCGCTAAACAGCGCCTTGCGCGACACGCTCAAGAACCGCATCATCCGCCAGCTGGCCGAACGCTACGAAGAGACGTTCGACGACCCCGATTTCTACCTCGAGGGCGAACTGGTGCAGCGGCTGACCGAAGCTCTGCGCAAAATGCCTCCTGAATTCCGGCAGACCTTCCGTATGCACCGCCTGGAAGGTATGACCCACAAAGAAATAGCCGTCCGCCTCAACGTCTCCCCGCAGACGGTCAATTACCGTATCGGGCAGACGGTTCGCCTGCTGCGCGAAGAGCTCAGCGATTACTGGCCGCTGCTCGTGCTGTTGCTGTGGCCTGACCTCTCCTGATAAGGAAATCTGAATTTTTTTTCGCCGTTCCGTTAGCATCCTTTGCTGACGGATTGTATTACTTTATAGACAAGCAAACAGCATGGCAAATTTCGAAATCGACGAAGAGGTATTGGTAGCCTTCCTCAAGGGCGAGCTGGACGCAGCGCAGGCGGCGGCCGTAGAGGCGTGGTACGACCGCTCGGCCGCAAACCGCAGGATGCTCGGCCAGGTCTATTATATATTATATGTCAGCGACCGTATCAACGACGCGGCCGGTATCGACGTCGAGCGTTCGCTCCGGCAGTTCAAGCGCCGCATGCACGCCGGACGCCGTATCTCCCTGCGCCGGAGCGCGGTGCGTATAGCCGCTGCGGCCGTGATCGCCGCGGTGCTCCTGGCCGGCGGGCTCACGACCGTGTTGCTTTCCAAGCGCCTGGCGCAGCCCGTGACCGTCGTCACCCAGCTGGGCGAGCGGTCGCAGGTGGTGCTGCCCGACGGGACGAAGGTGTGGCTCAATTCGTCGAGCAGCGTGGAGTACGTCGCCCCCTTCTTTTCGCGCCAGCGCCGCGTGAAGATGGAGGGTGAAGCCTATTTCGAGGTCGAGCACGACCGCCGGGCGCCGTTCGTCGTGTCGACCAACGGCCTGGACATCGAAGTCCTCGGCACACGTTTCAACATCCGCAACGACGACAACGAGCACCGTGTCACCACCGTCCTGCTCGAAGGCGCCGTCAAGGCCTATGCTTCGGGACGCGAGCAGGCCTCGGTGCGCCTGCACCCTGCGCAGCAGCTGGTTTTCGACACCCGGACGCACGCCATGCGCCTGACCGACTGCCCCTCGGCCGAACGCTCGATCAACTGGATCGACGGCCGCTTCTGCTTCGAGCACGATACCTTCGGGGAGATCGTCGCCGAGCTCAAGCGCTACTACAACGTCGACATCCGCTTCATGGACAACCGGCTCCGCGACATGCGCTTCTCGGGCAATTTCCGCGTCGAGGACGGCATCTACCACATCATGTCCGTATTGCAGCTGACCTATAAATTCAATTACAGGATCGTCGGCAACGACATCGAACTCTACGCAAACCCTGAACGATAACCGAATACGAACTTAAAATCTTTCGATCCGCCTATGGAAAATTAATGTCCTTTCCCCCGGATGCCGCACTCTGTGGCGGCCTGTTTCGACACCTAACCATTACAACTAACCTAAAATCTGATCCATGAAAAAAACTAACCTTGCGACAGGCAGGGGAGGGCATGTTGTCACGGCATGTTTCCGTTGTCTGTTCGTTATCCCGATGCTGCTCCTGGGATGCTTCGGCGCCACCTCTGCCGCGGCACAGACGCAGCAAGCCCTCTCGCGTGTGAGCCTCGATGCCCGGGACGCGACGGTCATCACGGTTTTCCAGGCTATCCAGCAGCAGACGGGCTGTTCGTTCGTCTACAATACGTCGGACATCGACACCGACCGCAAAGTGAGCCTCTCGGCGCACGACGAACCGCTGCAGGCCGTGTTGGACAAGCTCTTCGCGGGTTCCGACATCGCTTATACCCTTCGGGACAAGCACATCGTACTCTCGAAGAAAGCTAAAAATTCCCCCCCCCACAGCGCCCAGGGCGGCGTTACCGGAGTCATAAAGGACGATAAGGGCATGCCCCTGGTCGGCGCCACCGTGCTTATCAAAGGTACGACGACGGGTGCCGCCGCCGACGTCGACGGCAATTTCTCGCTTCCGCAGGCCAAACCGGGGGACACGCTCGAAATTTCGCTCATCGGCTATACCAAACAGGAGCTTCCCGTCTCGGGATCCGCCCCGTTGTCGGTGGTCATGCACGAGGATAACGAAGTGCTCGACGCCGTGGTGGTTACCGCCCTCGGCATCAAAAGGTCGGAGAAAGCACTGACCTACAACGTGCAGGAGGTCGCGGGCGACATCGTCAACACGGTCAAGGACGCCAACTTCATGAACTCGCTTTCGGGCAAGGTCGCCGGCCTTCAGATCAACGCCAGCGCCTCGGGCGTGGGCGGTTCCACACGCGTGGTGATGCGCGGCGTGAAGTCCATCAGCGGCAACAACAACGCCCTCTATGTGATCGACGGTATCCCGATGCCCGACCTGCGTTCGTCGCAGACCGAGGGTACCTACGAAACGCCCGACGGCGGCGATTTCGAGGGTATCTCGAACCTCAACCCCGAGGACATCGAATCCATGACGGTGCTTTCGGGCGCCACGGCGGCCGCGCTCTACGGTTCGCAGGGTGCCAACGGCGTGATCGTCATCACGACCAAAAAGGGCGAAGAGGGGCGCGTGCGCGTGAACTACGCCAACAATACCACCTTCTCGTCGCCGTTCGTCATGCCGCAGTTCCAGAACACCTACGGCACCGACGCTACGGCCCCTTCCATGAGCTGGGGTACGAAGCTCTCGACCCCGACCTCGTACGACCCCTCGGATTTCTTCCAGACCGGCTTCGAGGAGACCAATGCGATCTCGGTCTCGGGCGGTACGCGCGTGAACCAGACCTATTTCTCGGCCGCTTCGCTCAATTCGCGCGGCGTCATTCCCAACAACGTCTATAACCGGTACAATTTCACCGTCCGCAATACCACGCAGCTCATCAAGGACAAGCTGACGCTCGACCTGGGCGCTTCCTACATGCGCCAGTACAAGCGTAACCCGCTCGTGCAGGGCCTCTATCACAACCCGCTGATCCCCGTCTACCTCTTCCCGCGCGGCGACGACATCTCCAAGTACGAGGTTTACGAGCGTTACGACGCCACGGCGGGCTATATGAAGCAGTTCTGGCCCCTGGAGTTCATCACCGGCGTCGAGAACCCCTGGTGGATCACCAACCGCGAGCTGTTCGAGAATACGGCGCACCGCTATACGTTCAACGCCACGCTCAAGTGGGACATTGCCGACTGGATCACCCTCACGGGGCGCGTGCGCACCGATAACATGGTGATGAACTATACGCGCAAGATCTATGCCTCGTCCGACAAGCTGTTCGCTTCCGAGTACGGTAACTACCAGAACAACAAGATCCACCACAACAACCTCTACGCCGACGCCCTGCTGTCGATCAACAAGAGTTTCTTCGACGACAAGTTCTCCCTGTCGTTCAACCTGGGTGCGAGCATTCTCGACGACAAGAACGACGGCGAAGGCTTCGAGGGCCACCTGGCCACCATCGCCAACAAGTTCTCGGTCTACAACGTGGATATGAGCCACTCGCAGACCAAACCCTACGCCGACCGCTACCACGACCAGACGCAGGCCGTCTACGCCACCGCCCAGCTGGGATATAACGGCATGGTCTACCTCGACGTGACGGCGCGCAACGAGTGGGCGTCGCAGCTGGCCTTCACGCCCCATATGAACATTTTCTACCCGTCGGTGGGTCTTTCGGCCGTCATCTCGTCGATGGCCGACCTTTCCAAAGCCGGCATTTCGTTCCTCAAGGTGCGTGCCTCCTATGCCGAGGTGGGTAACGCCCCGCAGCGGTTTATTACCGGTGTCAATACGCCCTTGCAGACGGGCGGTATCGTTTCGTCGGACTCCTATGCCCCGGCTGTCAACCTTACGCCCGAGCGCACCAAGTCGTTCGAAGTGGGCCTGAACGCCAAGTTCCTCGGCAACAAGATCTGGACGGACGTGACCTATTACAATACCAACACCTACAACCAGCTTTTTAGCTATGATGCACCGCCCAGCACCGGCTACAAACGGGCATATATCAATGCCGGCAAGGTCAACAACTGGGGTATCGAAGCGGTCGTGGGTTACAAGAACAAGTGGCGCGACTTCTCGTGGTCGACCAATGTCAACTTCTCGATGAACCGCAACGAGGTGAAGGAGCTGGTTCCCGAAGGCACGCGCGACGTGGCCGGTAACCTGGTGACTGTCGACGAGGTGAACATGGACTACGGCGGCTACCGCATGAAGGTCAAAAAAGGCGGTTCGATCGGCGACTTCTACGTGACGGGGCTCAAGACCGACGACCAGGGACGCATCTATGTCGACCCCAATACCAATACCGTCACCACCGATCCCAATACGTGGCTTTACGGCGGCAATACCGAAGCCCGCTTCCGCCTGGGGTGGAACAACCGCTTCTCCTACAAGGGCGTGAACCTCGGCGTGCTGTTCGATGCCCGCATCGGCGGCCAGGGCGTTTCGGCGACGCAGGCCCTGATGGATCGTTGGGGTGCCTCGCAGGATTCGGCCGACGCCCGTGAAAACGGCGGTGTCTGGATCTCCGAGGATCAGAAAGTCCCCGATGCCAGGGTCTTCTACGCCAACAACGGCAACGGGCTTTCGATGCTTTCACACTACGTTTACAGCATGACCAACGTCCGCCTGCGTGAACTTACTCTGGGCTACGACCTTCCTTCCAGGTGGTTCAACGACAAGATCGGCATGACCGTGTCGCTCGTCGGCCGCAACCTGTGGATGATCTACAACAAGGCGCCGTTCGATCCCGAGATCACCGCTTCCACGGGTACCTATTACCAGGGGCTCGACTATTTCATGCAGCCCAGCGCCCGTACCATCGGCTTCAGCGTAAGACTCCAATTCTAAAACTTCAGACCAATGAAACGATTCAATCATACAATAGGATTTTTCGCCGCTGCGGCGCTTGCCGCCTGTACCGGTGACTTCGAATCCTTCAACACCAATCCCGATGCGGTGCAGTCGGTCGACAAGAAGACCTACATCACCACCATGCAAATGGATGCCGTGATCCCGTGCAGCGACGTGGGGGCCAACGAGTTCCAGCGCGCCTGCAACCTGATGGGCGACGCCTTCGGCGGCTATCTCTCCCCGATCCAGGCCTTCAACGGCGGCAGCTATACCTGTACTTACGACCTCGACGGTACGGACTATAACAACGTGCCCTTCTCGGTGGCTTTCACCAATGTGATGCCTGCATGGCTCAACCTCAAGTACGCCTACCAGAACGGACAGGTTACCGACGATGTCTTTGCCGTTGCCGAGGTCATCAAGGTGATGGCCCTCCAGCGTACCACCGACATCTACGGCCCGATCCCCGTTTCGAATTTCGGCCAGACCGAAAACCCCTACGAATCGCAGGAGACCGTCTACAAAAACCTTCTCACGGATCTGAATGCCGCCATCGTGGTGCTCAAGGAGTATGCGGCCAATGCCGCCGACGCCAGGCCGTTGCAGAAGGTCGACGCCGTTTACCAGGGCGACTATACGAAATGGCTCAAGCTGGCCAACTCGGTCAAGCTCCGCATGGCCATGCGCATCCGTTTCGTCGAACCTGCTCTTGCCCGAACCTATGCTGAGGAAGCCGTCAGGGACGGGGTGATGACCGCTTCGGACGACGGTGCGTGGCTCAAGAGTTCCGGTTCGGTACAGGTATACAATCCGCTCGAAGAGGTGTGGAACGCCTATAACGATACCCGCATGGGTGCGACCATCGACGCTTATATGAACGGTTACGCCGATCCGCGCCTGCCGGCCTATTTCAAAACCTGCGAGGATGGCAAGTACCACGGTGTCCGCAGCGGTCTCAGCTCGATGCTGAAGGCGGACTATACCGGACTTTCGGTGCCCAACGTCGCCAAGGATACGCCCGTCGTGTGGTTCCTCGCTTCCGAGGCCGCTTTCCTGCGGGCCGAAGGCGCCATGCTTGGCTGGGACATGGGTGGTGACGACGAATCGTTCTACAAGACGGGTATCGAACTGTCGTTCCTCGAACGCGGTCTTACCGCGGCCGCCGCGGCCACCTATGCCGAGAGTGCGAGCGAACCCCAGGCATTCGAGGACGCTTCGGCCGCCTCGACGAAATACAACGCTTCGAAACCTTCGTCCGTCTCCCCGAAATGGAATGCCGGCGCCGGGGACGAGGAGAAGCTCGAACGGATCATCACGCAGAAGTGGATCGCCATGTTCCCCAACGGGCAGGAAGCCTGGTCGGAATTCCGCCGCACAGGTTACCCCAAGGTGATCCCGATCGTCAACAACCTCAGCGGCGGCAAGGTCGATACCAACGTCCAGGTGCGCCGTATGACCTTCCCGCGTTCGGAGTACTCGAACAATGCCGCTGGCGTGGCGGCTGCCACCGCACTGCTCGGCGGAGCCGATACCGGCGGTACGAAACTCTGGTGGGATAAGAAATAATGAACCTAAAAACAACACGAAAGATGAAAAATTTCTTGAAATACGTCGCGGCCCTTGCGATCGTGGGTGCCTTTTTCGTCGCTTGTTCGGATTGGACGGATCCCGAGCGTGAAATTACGCAGCATCCCGACCAGCAGTCGCCCATCCTGCGCGATAATGCCTACTACCAGGCCCTGCGCGAATACAAAAAGACCAAGCACAAGATCGCTTTCGGCTGGTACGGTTCGTGGACGGCCGTCGGCGCATCCTACCAGACCCGCCTGCAGAGCGCTCCCGACTCGATGGATATCATCTCCATCTGGAGCCAGTGGCATTCGCTGACCCCCGAGCAGATCGCCGACAAGGAGTTCGTGCAGAAGATCAAGGGCACGAAGGTGACCTTCACGATCTTCTCGGACAAGATGCCTGAGCCGTTCCTTACCGAGATCGGCGGCGGCGAATATACCGACGAGGCCATCGAGGCCTACGCCAAAGCCTACTGCAAGGACTCGATGGACAAGTACAGCTACGACGGCATCGACGTCGACTACGAACCCGGCTACGGCGCTTCGGGGCCGTTCGTGGGACATGACAACGAGCTGTTCAGGAAGCTGATCCTGGCCATGAGCAAATACGTCGGCCCCAGATCGGGGACGGGACGCCTGCTTATGATCGACGGCGTGCCCTATGCCGTCCATGCCGATGTGGCCGACTGCTTCGACTACGGCATCGTGCAGGCTTATAATTCTTACGGCTATACCGATTTGCAGGATCGCTTCGACGAAGCCTATAAGAAAGGCTGGAAGCCCGAGCAGTATATCTTCGCCGAGAACTTCGAGTCCCTCTGGAAAACCGGCGGCGTGTCGCATGAATGCCGCGACGGCCAGTGGGTCAACTCGCTGCTGGGCATGGCGCGCTTCAACCCCACGCAGGGTTTCGGTGCCGGTTTCGGTGCCTATCACATGGAGTATGAGTACGCCAATTCGTCGATGCCTTACAAGTATATGCGCGAGGCGATCCAGGATGTGAACCCCGCCGGCGGCGACCTGATCGTCGGTCTGACCTCGACCGGCTTGTCCAAATACCTGTTCCTGGTCGGGGACGACGGTACCATCACGGGCGAGGTGGACGAAAAAATCCGGGTCGAGCTGGCTCGTCCTGCCCCGGCCGACGTTTCGTTCCCGCTGGCTATCGACAATTCGCTGGTCGATGCCTACAACGAAAAGCACGGCACCTCCTACGAGCCGATCGACCCCGCGCGTGTTTCGCTCGGCACGCTCGGCGTGGCAGCCGGTGCGTTCTTGTCCGACGAGGTGTCCGTCACCGTAAGTTCTGCCGGGATCGAGAAGGGTTACTACCTGATCCCCATCGTCGTGGAACTTCCCGCGGAAGACATCTATACCTCGAAGGAGCCATTGGTACGCTACCTGCTGTTGACGGTGTCGGCGATGGAGATCGACGTCGATGCGACGGCGCTTACGGGCGTGAAGATCGAACCTGCCTCCGGGTGGACGATCGTCTGCTACCAGGGCACTGCTTCGAGCGGCGCCAACGGCGTCTGGAACCTCGATTCCGATGCGCAGAAGGCCCGCATGTTCGACGGCAAGCTCGACTCCAACTGCTGGTATGCCGCGAGTGCGTCCTATTCGTGGGGGAACGGCGGCAACTTCATCATCACGCTGGACAAGGCCTACGACATCAACGGCTTCCGCTGGCATATCTACTACGAGGACTCCAATCCCGAATGTACCGATTTCCAGTACAGCGAGGACGGTACCAACTGGTTCAGCCTGACCAACGAAATTTCGTTCGTACCCAAACTCACGGGCGACGGCTGGAAGATATTCCAGTTTAAGAAGACCGTCAAAGCCCGCTATCTCCGGGTATACGTCGGCCGGGTAACCGATTTCACCAGTATGAACGAGGCCGAGATTTTCGCCCCTGCAAACTAAACCTAAAACAAAAGAACTATGAAACTGAAATATTTGGTCGCTCCGCTGTTGTTCGCCGCCGCTGCAGCGACGGGCTGTCAGGAGTCCGCGGAGACCTATCCTGCGATCTACATGACCGATGCGCAGAACAATCCCGACAAATCCATGACCATCGACGAACCCCCTGCCGAGACCTCGATCACCGTCTCCTCCTCGGTGGTTATGGAGCACGACGTGCGGATCCAGTTGGAAGTGCAGCCCGAACTGCTGGCTGCCTATAACGACAAGTACGGCAAAAATTACCAGATTCCGCCCGAGGACAGCTACGCCCTGAGTTCGACCGAAACGACCATCCTGGCCGGCTACAACACCTCTTCGGCGATCGGCTTCACGGTGTCGTCCGTCTCGGAGTTCGCCGAGGGCGTGACCTATTGCGTCCCCGTGGGCATCAAGACCGTATCCGGCGGAATAAGTGTGCTCGAACCGAGCCGCACGCTCTTCATCGTGCTGAAAACGCCCGTGATCAGCAAGGCGATTTACCTGGGCTCGGGCAACATCTACGATGTACCTTCGTTCCAGGAGAATTCCGACCTGGCAGCCCTTCCGCAGCTCACGCTCGAAGCCCGCGTATACATGCTCGGCTTCCAGTCCCGCGATCCTTACATCAGTTCCATCATGGGTATCGAGGGCATTTGCGGCGTGCGTTTCGGCGACGTGAAGGTCGATCCCGACTGCATCCAGATCTGCCACGACTCCTACCAGCCGGCGGCTTCCGACAAGCCGTTCAGCCTTGAGAAATGGTATCATGTCGCCGCCGTCTGGACAGGTTCGTCGTGGGATATCTACATCGACGGGCAGTATGCCACGGGCGTGGAGACGCAGGGCGAGACCATCGACCTTACGAGCGACAACGCGAAAGGGTTCCATTTGGGAGCCTCCTATGGCCGCGGCCGTACGCTGAACGGTTACGTCGCCGAGTGCCGCGTATGGACACGGGCTCTTTCGCAGGCCGAGATCGCCAACAACATGAACTATGTCGATCCCACGTCCGACGGGCTGCTCGCCTACTGGCGCATGAACGCATGGGAGCCCAAGGAGAGCGGTTCCGGCAATATCGTGCGCGACCTTACGGGCCATGGTTACGATGCCATCGGCGACAGTTCGAATCCGACGATGATGGACACCAAGTGGAATTAGTCCGCTTATAGACCGACAAGGGCCGTGCGACCCCGGCATAAGCCGGGTTGCACGGCCCTTTTTTCATACTCCTGCTTCGGGCTGCCTCTGCTTCGGGCTGCAAACCCGCCCCGGATGGCGGCCCGTCGCGGCCTGTCGGCAGTCTGTCGGCGGTTTCGGTTTCCGGCTGTCCCCGTTCCCCGACGGTTTCCGGACGCGGGTTGCTCCGGT
>OMAK01000367.1_pt1 | contig 25106 bp, 19 predicted proteins | sample 1644681 | NCBI WGS metagenome assembly OMAK01 (sample SAMEA103958133, study PRJEB25191) | human gut metagenome | biome: human-associated habitat [ENVO:00009003]; feature: intestine environment [ENVO:2100002]; material: feces | place: Germany | collected 2013/2015 | reverse complement strand
ATTATATAATTCCCCTTTTTTGAGCTTCGTCTTGATTTATGCCGCTTTGAGATACTCCTCAAGGCACAGGCCGCTCTTATTCATCGCCTTTGCAGCCTCTTTGCCGACATAACGCCAATGCCACGGCTGATAATTCATACCCGTTTTGTCAGTTTTATTTTCGGGATAGCGCAAAATAAAGCCGTAATCCTGCGCATTTTTTACAAGCCACGAAAACTCCTTTGTAGAGGCAAAATCGGAGCTTGCACTCACAATATCCATTGACAGACCGAGATTTTGCTCGGAATATCCGCCCGGCAAAATAAACGTGCGCGCCTTTGCGGCGGCGTCGTCATCGGACAAGCCCTGATTTTTATAATAACTCACCTTTCGGTTGTAATTATCGTTTTGACGTGAAACCGAGCAATACCCTGCATACGGAGTTAAAACACAGCCGTCCTTCTTTGCGGCGTCGTACATCTCTTGATACGCTTTAACAACTCTCGAATCAAGCTGCACGCTGCTTCCGCTTATCGCGTTTGCAAGCGACGGCACATATCCGTCGGGCAGCTTATGCCCTGCGTTAACAAGCGTGAGCTCCCAATTGCCCGAGCTCGGGTCTACGGTTTGAGGATTGTTAAAATCGGCTGCCGAAGCCGTAACGGGCGGTGCCGATGCGGTCGTCTCCGGAACGGGTTCAGGGGCTGTCGTTTCCGCGGTAGTCTCTTCTTCGGTCGTCTCCTCCTGCGGTTCTTCCTGTGTGGTTGTTTCGCTGATTTTTGCTTCGAGCCTCTCGACGGCAGGGTCCTTTACCTCTCTTTGCCCTATCGTAAGCTCACCGACTATAAGCCCCGTCATTATAACGGCCAAAATTACAAACAGCAAAAATTTTCTTTTTACCGTCTTTTTCAATCTGACTTTTTTCTTCATATTTCGCGTCCTTTTAAAATCTCTTCTTGATATTTTAAAATGTTTACGTCGGATTGTCAATCAAAAGGCGCATTTCGGCGACAAAATTCAGCCGACGGAGACTTTTTTCTCATCAAAGTAAGCGAAGCCGTCAATCCACACATTGATTTTTTATCTTTAAGGCGCTCCGACAATGCGCAAAAAAGACCCTGCGGATTTTACTCTGCAAGGTCTTTTTCCTGTTATGGTTTAAAAATTGGGGTTGCCCAAAATCAAGCTCTGATTATTTGTTCTTCTCTGCGATTGCAGCCTGAGCAGCAGCAAGACGAGCGATCGGAACACGGAACGGTGAGCAAGATACATAGTCGAGGCCGATCTTGTGGCAGAACTCAACGGAAGACGGGTCGCCGCCGTGCTCACCGCAGATACCGCAGTGAAGTGACGGACGGGTAGCTTTACCGTTCTTAACAGCCATTTCCATGAGCTGGCCTACGCCGACCTGGTCAAGCTTAGCAAACGGATCGCTCTCGAATATCTTCTTGTCATAGTAAGCACCGAGGAACTTACCTGCATCGTCACGGCTGAAGCCGTAAGTCATCTGAGTAAGGTCGTTTGTACCGAAGCAGAAGAACTCAGCTTCCTTAGCGATTTCGTCAGCTGTAAGTGCTGCTCTGGGGATCTCGATCATTGTACCAACTTCATACTTGAGGTCAGCGCCGGCTTCCTTGATAACAGCGTCAGCTGTTTCAACAACGAAGTTCTTAACGTACTTGAGCTCCTTAACATCGCCAACCAGAGGAATCATGATCTCAGGAACGATTGTCCAGTCGGGGTGATTCTTCTTAACGTTTAATGCAGCCTTGATAACAGCCTTAGTCTGCATCTTAGCGATTTCAGGATATGTTACTGCAAGACGGCATCCTCTGTGACCCATCATGGGGTTGAACTCGTGGAGAGATGCGATGATGTTCTTGATTGTTTCAACAGACTTGCCCTGAGCCTTAGCGAGAGCCTCGATGTCAGCTTCTTCTGTAGGAACGAATTCGTGCAGAGGAGGATCAAGGAATCTGATTGTTACGGGGCAACCTTCAAGTGCTTCGTAAAGAGCCTCGAAGTCAGCCTGCTGCATAGGCTCGATCTTAGCGAGTGCAGCTTCTCTTTCTTCAACTGTATCTGAGCAGATCATCTCACGGAAAGCGGCGATTCTGTCAGCTTCGAAGAACATATGCTCGGTACGGCAAAGACCGATACCTTCAGCGCCGAGTTCTCTTGCCTTCTTAGCGTCAGCGGGAGTATCAGCGTTTGTTCTTACCTTAAGAACTCTGTACTTGTCAGCCCAAGCCATGATTCTGCCGAATTCGCCTGCGATCTGAGCGTCAACAGTAGCGATAGCACCGTCATAGATGTTACCTGTTGTACCGTCGATAGAGATTACATCGCCTTCAACGAATGTCTTGCCGCCAAGCTCAAACTTCTTGTTAGCTTCATCCATATTGATTGCAGAGCAACCGGAAACGCAGCACTCACCCATACCACGAGCAACAACGGCTGCGTGTGATGTCATACCGCCACGAACTGTCAGGATACCCTGAGCAGCCTTCATACCTGTAATATCCTCAGGTGATGTTTCAAGACGAACAAGAACTACCTTTTCGCCTCTATCAGCCCACTCTACAGCGTCTTCAGCTGTGAATACGATCTTACCGCAAGCAGCTCCGGGAGAAGCGCCGAGACCCTTACCGATAGGTGTAGCGGCCTTGAGTGCCTTTGCGTCGAACTGGGGGTGAAGAAGTGTATCAAGGTTACGGGGATCGATCATAGCAACAGCTTCTTCTTCTGTTCTCATGCCTTCGTCAACGAGGTCACAAGCGATCTTCAAAGCAGCCTGAGCTGTTCTCTTACCGTTTCTTGTCTGGAGCATATAGAGCTTACCGTGTTCAACTGTGAACTCCATATCCTGCATATCTCTGTAGTGGTCTTCAAGAGTCTTGCAAACTTCTGTGAACTCCTTGAAAGCCTCAGGGAACTTCTGTTCCATTTCCTGAATGTGCATAGGTGTACGAACACCTGCAACAACGTCTTCGCCCTGTGCGTTTGTTAAGAACTCACCGAACAGACCCTTAGCGCCTGTAGCAGGGTCACGAGTGAATGCAACACCTGTACCGCAGTCGTCACCCATGTTACCGAATGCCATAGACTGTACGTTTACGGCTGTACCCCATGAGTAAGGAATATCGTTGTCACGTCTGTATACGTTAGCTCTGGGGTTGTCCCATGAACGGAATACTGCCTTGATAGCGCCCATCAGCTGTTCCTTAGGATCAGAGGGGAAATCTTCACCGATCTTAGCCTTGTATTCAGCCTTGAACTGACCTGCAAGCTCCTTTAAGTCGTTAGCATCAAGCTCAACGTCCTGTGTAACGCCCTTTTCAGCCTTCATCTTGTCGATAAGCTCTTCGAAGTACTTCTTGCCGACTTCCATAACTACGTCGGAGTACATCTGGATAAATCTTCTGTAGCAGTCCCAAGCCCATCTTTCGTTGTTTGACTTTTCAGCCATTACTGCAACAACGTCCTCGTTAAGACCGAGGTTAAGGATAGTATCCATCATACCGGGCATAGAAGCTCTTGCACCTGAACGTACAGATACGAGCAGGGGATTTTCCTTATCACCGAACTTCTTGCCTGTGATGCCTTCCATCTTTACGATGTATTCGTTGATTTCAGCCATGATCTCATCGTTGATCTTACGGCCGTCTTCGTAGTACTTTGTACAAGCCTCTGTTGAAATTGTGAAGCCCTGGGGTACGGGAAGACCGATGTTGGTCATTTCTGCAAGGTTTGCACCCTTACCGCCGAGAAGCTCTCTCATTGTAGCATTACCCTCTGAGAAGAGGTAGCAATACTTATGTGCCATTGGGGGGTTCCTCCTAAATTATTATTCCGGCCGTTTGTCTGAATTTTCCTTTTCTGCGGAAACCTGCAGAATTACAGACTTCTCAGCCATACAATAAGTATTATAACAGATTTGATTCTACTTTTCCAGTGTTTTTTAAAATTTTTTTGTTTTTATGTACCGAAAATGAAGAAAAATTTTTGTAAAATGTGACTAAAGCGTGTTTGGCTGTCGGCAACGGTGGTATATCGGTATCGAATCGTGCTATACGATAACAAAAAAAGCAACAGAAAAAGCTGCGGCGAAACATACATTTCGTCACAGCTTTAAATTCAAATCCGATCTCAATATTTCCGTACATTCTGTACAGCCATCATTGCGAGCACCGCAACAGTATTATAAAGTGTGATAACACTGGGCGTAAGCAGGGTCATTTCTCTTAGCAGTACCATTACAAGCACCAGAAGAAGTCCGAGTGCGGACGAACCGAGCATAATCGCCTTTGACAGCGAGAAATCACGGACAAGATTCTTTGCCGCCATAATTGCTCTTGCAAACGAGGTAAATGTACCCGAGCAGGAAAGTCCGCCGTTTCCTCTTGAGGTGTATTTAGTGCTTTCGCTGTATTCCTCGTGCGCCTCGTGAGGAAGCACCTTTACGAGTGATGGGTCAAGCTCGAATATATCCGCAAGGCTTTCTGCCGTTACAAGAGAATCGGTAGTATGGACAAGCACCGTTATGCCTCTTGACTGAAGTGCCTTCAGCGTTGACTGTATTTCGGGATTTGCCGTCATGCCCACAACGAACATTGCGACTATATCACCGCTTACCGCAAGATATACAGGCTCAAGACCTTCCGGACAGTATTTGCGTTCATTCTTCTTATTCGGCAGATCTATGTTGTGCATTTCCATAAGTGCCCTGCCGCCGAGCATAACACGCTTTGTTCCTATCCAGCCCGTAACACCGCAGTTATCCTCGTAAATGCAGTTATCGACCTTCTTGAGAAGCTCCTTGTTGCCAAGAGTCATATCATAGAACGGGTATGACAGTATACCGTCTGTGTGTATCGCAAGGCTTGCCGCCATAAGTATAGCCTCGTCAACGCTGGTTTTGATGATTGAGTTCTTCTTCTGCCAGCGCTTCAGCTTTTTAATCTGTACGCTTCCTGCGGGGAACAGCGTCTTTGCGTCAGTCATTACCGTGTTTACATCGGAAAATTCGATTGCCGCATCATATCCCAGCAGTGCCGCATTGCATTCGCTGAGCTTTTTTGAGGCACGGGAAAGAGGTCTGTTCACAACGAACAAAAGTGAGAACGGAGTTACTGCCAATATGGTGGCAATAGCCGCAGAGATCGCCCAGTAAAGCGGATTTTCGGCTCCCGATGTGGCAAATTCACTGCCAAACGGATTTATGAACGCCAGTATTCCTGCCACAAGTCCCGCAACAAGCGAGGCTATTATCAGCTTTATCGACATTCTGTCTGCCTCGTCGTCGCAGTAGCTCGATTTCAGAAAGTCCGTCAGAAATTCGGTTTTACGCATTGCCGCAATCACAGGAATCTTTTCGCCTGCCGCTCTTGTAAGTGCGGAGGCACGTTCCTCACCGTCGATTACCTGCGCATAATATTTCTGGCTGTCGCCCGATATGAATTTGAAGTTACGCTTTGCACGGGAAATCATATATATCTTTCCGATTGTGTTGAACATAAGACCGACCAGTGCGGTTGAAAGATATATGAACGAGTGACCGAGCTTGAACGTCTGTACGTCAACAAGCGAGATAACTCCGCCGATCAGCGACAGTACCGATGTAAAAGCGCATACCGAGTCGCAGTCGGCTTTTCCAGTCACCAGTTTTACAGCGCCGTTGCTTATTGCTGTCGAGCATATCGCAATGCCGAGTACGCCAAGCACAAGATAAATGTATATCAGCGAGTTTACATCGCCGGTCGTTCCGTTTATGAAATTGAACGCAGAGCCGAGTCCCAGCTTTGCGAACAGGCTGAAATCGTTCATTACGGCAATAATAACGCTTATCATCGTTATGACCGTAAGCATACCGAGCCTTACCTTAAGCCCCTTGTGGCTTGCACAGAGATCTGCCCATATCTGACCTGTGCTGTCATAGTCCTCGAATTCTTCCTCAGGCTCTGCCTGTTCTTCGGCTTCGGGCACCTCGTCCTCAAGCACAAAGTCCTTCAGCTTGTGCTTCTTTGCCGCCGCAAGCTCGGCCTGCTTTTCCTCCTCCACAGCGGGATTTTCTGTCGGAATAGCGCCTGTCGCCTCGATTATCTGCTTCTGATAGTCTATGTTCAGCGGATGCGGAAGCGTGGTCCTGTCGCCGTTTATTGTGTTGAGCGTTATCGTGCGGTATGCCTTGACATTTTCCTTGCGTTGCTGTGCAAGATTCCTGTTCAGCTTCTCTATAAGATTATCGGTCGATTTCTTTCCGTGATATTCCTTTACGGGAGCGTCGTCGCTTTTCGTATCCGAAACCGCTTTTTCCGAAACGTCTGCGGTATCGCTTATTTTTTCGGCAAGAGAGGTTTTTTGCGGTGCTATGGCTTTCAGATCGTCGCCCGCTATACCCTGCGTGTTGCCTGCGTACATACCGCTCAGCTCCGCAACGGAAACAAGCTCCTTTTCCTTTACCTGCTCATTTACCTTTTCCTTGACCTCAAGAGGATTTACAAGCGCCAGCATATCGTCGGGGTCGGAGTTTTCACGCTCTTTTTCAAGCATCATTCTGCGTTTTTCCTCGTCGCTGACGATCTCCTTGCGGATTTCGTGAACATGCTCGGGAGCTTTTTCGGCTTCTGCCGGCTTTGCCTGCACGGTTTTTTCGTTTTCCGCCAAAGCCTTTGCTTTATGCTCGTCAATATCAATCTCACTGCTTGCGTCCGCTATCATAAAATTATCGGTTTCGCCAAGCACTTTATCGACATCGCTCTGTTCGCCGGTTATTTTGTCTATATCGGAGTTATCCGTACTGCCGTTATCTTTCCTGCTCTCATAAGACGTTGCTTTTGATACTTCCTCTGAGCCGTCCTGCGCTTCGTTTATATATTCTGCGTCAACATTTTCCGTGTCGCCGTCCTTTTCACGCAGATATACGCCGTCCTCGCTTCCGTCAAGTCCTTCTATTATTGCGGTTGCGCTTATGTCGTGATGACGTGGGGGCGTATCATCTCCGTATGATCTGCCGGTATTGTCCGAGCCGCCGCTTTTCTTTGCGTCAAGCTCTGCCAGAATATCGTCTATTGAATAATCAGCCATATCATGAGCGTCCTTTCGTTTCTTATTTTCCGGTCGTGCCTTTATCTGTATTTGACCGCCTCGTACATCAGTATGCCTGCGCAGACCGAAGCGTTGAGCGAATTAACCTTGCCGAACATTGGGAGCGACAGCACAACGTCACAGTTTTCCCTTACGAGTTTTCCGAGTCCGAAGCCTTCGCTTCCGATAACGAGTGCCAACGCTCCGGACAAATCTGCCTTGTCTATGGGAGTTCCGTCCGCCTCCGCACCGTATACCCAGACTCCGTGCTTTTTGAGCGTTTTTATTGTATCAACAAGATTTGATACCCTTGCTATCTTTATCCATGCCGCCGCACCTGCCGATGTTTTGAAAACGGTAGGATTGACGGTAGCACTGCGTCTTTTCGGAATAATCACTCCGTCTGCACCTGCCGCCTCGGCTGTACGGATTATCGCACCCAGATTATGCGGATCCTGTATCTCGTCACATATAATTATAAAAGGCGGTTTGCCCTTGCTTTCGGCATTTGCGAGAATATCCTCGACCGTGCAGTATGAAACTGCCGATAATGCCGCCGCAACGCCGCCGTGCTTGTCGCCGCACAAGGCTTTCAGCTTATCCTCGCCTGCGTCCTTTATAACGATGCCCTGCTTTTTGGCAAGTGCGATGATCTGATTCATCCCCTGCGCACCTTTAAGCACAAAGACGGTGTCTATCGGCTTTTCGGCTTTGAGAGCCTCTGTGACCGCATTTTTACCGTATATAATTTCTTCGTTTGAAGCTGTTCCCATTATGATACCTCTGTAATTTTCTTGTATCTGCATACAGATATGCAGATTAAGTATAACATAAACCGACTTCTTTTGCAAGCAAAATAAAGGCTTGGAGCAACCTTTCACGAATTTTTCACAACGTTTATTGAAAAAATTGCTTAATTATTTTTTATCGTGATGAAGATAATATTATTGTCGGATATTTTCCGACAGCCGAAAGGAGAAGAATAATGGATTTTAAACGTGATGAATCGTTGCAGAAAAGGAAAAACACGGGTTACAGCGATACCGCAAGGATAATGAGAAGGGCGCTCGGAGTAACGGCGATGAGAGGCTCGGATTTCGATCCCGACGGAAGCTATACCGGCGTATGCGACAATATTTACGAAAAACCCGTGCAGGATGCCGACGATTTATAATTAACGCTTGAAATAAGCCTTCCGTTGTGGTATGATATTTCTGTCCATCACTAAATTTATTATCACAACGGAAGGTGTTTTTTTGTTACATACTGAGCAGGACAAAAAGCAGATAAAGATAATTACGCTCGGTGAGCTTAATCGCCGTGCGGAAGATATTGATACGTTTATCGGAACCTCCGAAAAGCAGTATTCGGATAAAATAGCGGCGGCGGCAGACAGCATAGCGCAGTGCCACAAACAAAAGCCGCTGGTGCTTTTGTCGGGGCCGTCCGGTTCTGGCAAAACCACAACGGCATATCGCATAGCGGATGCGCTTGTGAAAAAGGGTATTAAGGCGATAGTCATATCTATGGATGATTATTTCGTGCCGGGAGTTATACCGCCCGATGAAAACGGCAGGGTAGACTTTGAAGCGCCTGCAAGGGTCGATTGCGAGCTTCTGAAAAAAGATCTGCGTACTCTGGCGGCAGGCGGCGAGGTAAGACTGCCTAAATTCAATTTTGCCGATAATTCAAGACGGCACGGCAACGCAATACGATGCGACGGCAACACGGTAGTTATAATAGAGGGCATCCATGCGCTCAATCCCGATGTTACGGGCAAGATGCACGACAGTGCAACGTTTATCTATGTCAGCGTCCGTACAAGAATAGCCGATGAAAAGGGCGGACTTCTCCACCCGTCAAAGATACGCCTTATCCGCAGGCTCTCCCGTGACAAGCTGTTCAGAGGAAGGGATTATCACAGGACGATAGAACAGTTTCCCAGCGTACAGCGTGGCGAAAGCCTTTATATAATGCCGTATAAGCACCTTGCGGATTTCGATATAGATACATTCTTCCCGTATGAGCTTTCGGTATACAGAAGCGTGCTTGCGAAGCTTTGCGACAACGATTTTGATGAATGTATAAGACAGGTCAACCGCTACAGCGAGTTACCCAGATTCCTGTCGCTGATAAAAGAGGTTCCGCCGGAGGCAGTCCCCGAAAATTCGCTTATAAAGGAATTTATAGGCTGAAAAGCGGCAGTGTGTACTTGTGCAAAATCACAAATCCAACCTCAAAACTTGGTTGTTTTTGACTAAAAATCAAACTCATCTATTTACTTTTTTGTGGATATGGTGTATAATAAAAATCGGTTCAAGATTAGAATGGCAACGGAAGGTGTATATTATGGCAGCTTACAGTGCAAATGATACCGGCATACTGCTTGAAAGCGGTACTAACGAGCTGGAACTTTTAGAATTTAATGTATGCGGAAATTCCTACGGCATAAACATTGCCAAGGTCCGTGAAATAATGATGGAACAGGAGCTTGTCCCGATGCCTCAGGCACCCGATGAGATAGAGGGCGTATTTATGCCCCGTGACAAGCTGATTACCGTTATCGACTTACATAAGGTGTTAGGCACCGAAAAGCCGGAGAACGCAAGAGGATTATTCATAATCTGCGAGTTCAACGGAATGGATGTAGGCTTTCACGTTACGGCAGTGCAGGGCATACAGCGTATAGGCTGGACAGCTATCGAAAAGCCCCCTCAGGTTTCGGGCGATTCGACTACCGGCATAGCTACCGGTATAGCAAAGGTCGACGGAAAGATTCTTGTTATCCTTGACTTTGAGAAGATAGTAAGCGATATAAACAAGGCGGCAGGACTTGATCTCAAGGGTGCCGAAAATGCAAAGGCTACGGCAGTGACAGCTGAAAAGCATATCGTAATAGTCGAGGATTCACAGTTCCTCAACAAGATGATAGTAAACAGCCTCTCGGATATAGGCTTTAAGGAGATCCGCTCTTTCCCCAACGGAAAAGAGGCGTGGGACTATATATCTCAGTTTTCGGGCTACAACGGCGATGTTACAAATTGCGTAGCCGCAGTTATAACCGATATTGAGATGCCCCAGATGGACGGACACCACCTTACAAAGCTCATAAAATCCGACCCCACACTTAAAAAGATACCCGTTTTCCTGTTCTCCTCGCTCATAAACGAGCAGATGTATCAGAAGGGACTTTCAGTAGGTGCGGACGAACAGTTCTCAAAGCCTCAGATAGGTATGCTTATCGAGCGGCTTATTCAGATACTGAGCTGATAATTTTTTGCTTATTCGCTGTTTGCCTTTTTGCTACCGGCAACAGTTGAATATCTGATTTTCATTTTTATTCCTTACTTAAGTTTGTTTCGTTTTATTTGAATTTTACCGGCAGAAGTAACATTCTGCCGTCATTTTTTTGTTCTGCGGCTTTATATGCTTGAAGTTAAGACGGATATGTGATAATATATATTAATAAGATTACGATTGCAGAGAAAGGAATGACGCTTTTGAGGATAGTATCTCTGTCCGACGATGAAACAGCCGATTCAAAGCTGTTTTCCGAGTACGGAATATGCCTTTATATCGAACACGGCAGGAACATAATTCTTTTCGGTACGGGAGCGTCTGCTCTGTATCTCAGCAACGCAGAGCGTCTTGGCATACCTGCGGATAAGGCGGATACGCTTATAATCCCCGTAAATACCGATGATTGCACGGGCGGCGTTGAAACAGCGGTGCGAAAGAACAGAAATATACGCATTTTTATAAGAGAGGACGAAGCTGCCGATTGTGCCGTGAAGGAAAAACTGCTCAGAGTACGAAGCGGACTTCCTCAATCGTTCTACAGAAGCGACAGATACAACACGTTCCGTTTTGAACGCTTCACAGAGGTATGCAAGGACTTCTATCTTGTCGCCGCAGAAAAGAAGGATAAGGCCGCCGAAGCCGACAGGCATTTTTATATAAGGAAAAAGGGCTTTTATGTGCCGGACGATTTTTCGGGAGAATGCTTTGCCGTATGTTTCCCCGGCAGAAGACGTGACGGCTTCGTGCTGATAACAGGCGGTGCGTATACGGGCATCGCAGGTATGATAAATACGGCGAAAAGGCTGTGGGACGCTCCGGTTCTGTCTGTAGTCGGCTGCTTTGCCTATACAAACAGGCTCGGAAAACAGACCGTACAGCAAAGTCACATAGCAAAGTCGGCAGATGAGCTGTCAGGGCTTCGCACAGGCAGTATATACACTTGCCATAACACAGGAAGAAAAGGCTATGAAACAATGAAGGATATACTCGGTGACAGGTTGCAGTACCTGCGTGCCGGAGAGGAGTTGAATTTTTAATGAATGTACTGGTAGTCGGTTGCGGTAAGGTAGGCTCACGTCTTGCAAACACGCTGTGCGATGAGGGCATAGACGTTTCGGTAATAGCAAGGACGGCGGCGGAAGCGGATAAAATGCTTGAGCCTGATTTCAAGGGCAGTCTTTTATGCGGAGTGCCGATAGATCAGGATAATCTCAAAAAGGCGGGCATTGAAAGCTGTGATGTCGTATGCGCCGTTACGGACGATGACAACACCAACATAATGGTGTCACAGCTTGCAAAGGAGGTTTACGGAGTAAAGAAGGTCGTCAGCCGTATCCTTGACCCCGAAAGAGGAGATATATTCGCCCATTTCGGACTTGAAACGGTCTGCCCGACAAAGCTCACAGTTGAAGCGATATGCTCTGCGATAAAGCCTATGCTGGAAGAAAAATACGTCAGCTTCGGCTCGCATATGGTGCGTTTCACCACAATGGAGATACCTAAGGAATTTATCGGCATGACCCCCGTTGACATAGAATATGAGGAGAACGAAACGCTGTATGCGATAATCAGGGCAGACAGCACGATGGAAATAGTGAATAATTATAACGTTGTTATGAGAGAGGGCGACAAGCTGATATTCTCAAAAGCCATCTGACATAAACGACAGAAAGGATCTGTAAAATGCACTCGCTTATAATAGGCGGCGGAAAGATAGGCTACTATCTGACCAAAGTTCTTATTGAAAAAGGATACGATGTATCCGTTGTTGAAAAGGAAAAGGAAGCCTGCCAGAAGTTTGCAAACGACCTTAACATAACCGTAATAAAGGGTGACGGCACAAGCGTTTCCGTGCTTGAACAGGCGGGAGTTGCCGATGCCGACAGCGTTATTGCCGTGACAGGACGTGACGAGGATAACCTTGTTGCCTGCCAGCTTGCAAAAAGGCTCTATCAGGTGAAAAAGACCATAGCAAAGGTAAACAACCCAAAAAACGTTGAGGCACTCAAGAAACTTGGCGTAGATATAGTTGTAAGCTCTACCGATAACATTACAGGTCAGCTTGAGCGTGAGATAGACAGCGGCAAGATAAAGGAGCTTCTTCCTCTCGGCGCAGGAAATGCAGGCGTTTTCGAGATAGTGCTTGACAACAGCTTTACGCTTCAGAACGTTCCGCTTATGGAAATGGAAATACCGCTGACGCTCAATATTATTTCTATTATCCGCAATGAAACCGAGCTGATAATCCCAAGAGGTCACACCACTCTTGAGATAGGCGACAAGCTGATGATATTGTCAAAAATTAAGGATAAAAACGACATTTTCAAAGCGTTTAAGATAAAGTCATGACGTGTATGTAACACGCATTTTGTCAATTATCAGTAAATAAATCCTCAATAGGAAAAGTTTTATTGTGAAATTGAATAAAATCGGTAATTGATTTTAGTGAAATTTCACTTTATTATTTACAAAATATTTTATTCAGCCTTGAATACGGATAACGTATGTTGTATAATTAGTAAGTAAGAAAATCGGACCGGAAGAAAGGGAAAAATTTATATGACTTCACCATTTACAGAAAATGAAATAACCCGTAAGCTGACGGAGGTGCTGGAGTACGACTTCAGAGTATCCCCCGCAGAAGCAACTCACACCCAGATTTACAAGGCTTTATCAAAGATAGTGGTAAACTACCTCAAGGAAAAGCGCTCGATGTTCATGACCGACTGCAACTCAAAGGGCAGAAAGCAGGTCTACTATCTTTCAATGGAATTCCTTATGGGACGTTCGTTAAAGACAAACCTCTACAACCTCGGTATGCAGGACGAAGTGGCAAAGGCACTCAAGAAGCTTGATGTAAAGATTGAACATATCTATGAGGAAGAACCCGATGCAGGACTCGGTAACGGCGGTCTTGGCAGACTTGCCGCCTGCTACCTTGATGGACTTGCAACCTGCGCATTCCCCGCAACAGGCTACTCTATCCTTTACGAATACGGTATCTTCAAGCAGAGGATCATAGACGGCTGGCAGACAGAGCTTCCCGATGACTGGCTGCCCGGCGGCAGAGCGTGGCTCGTACCCGTACCCGATCAGGCTATCGAGGTTCATTTTGACGGCGAGATTTACGAGAAGTGGGAGCAGAACTACCACAGCGTAAGTCACGTTAACTATAAGACAGTAAACGCAGTACCCTATGATATGTATGTATCGGGCTATGACAGCAAGGGCGTTTCAAAGCTCCGTCTTTGGAGCGCAGAGAGTATGTCGTTTGATATGAATATGTTCAATCAGGGCGACTATGCAAAGGCTATCGGTGCAAATAATATCGCACACTCACTGACAAAGGTACTTTACCCCAACGATAATCATCTTGAGGGTAAGGCTCTTCGTCTGCGTCAGCAGTATTTTATGAGCGCCGCTTCCGTAGGCGATATTGTAATGCGTCACATGAACGTTTACGGTACTCTTGAAAACCTTCACGAAAAGGTAGCTATCCATATAAACGATACCCACCCCACCCTCGCTATCCCCGAGCTTATGAGAATACTGCTTGATGACTGCGGTTATGACTGGGATAAGGCGTGGAACATCATCACAAATACATTCGATTATACAAACCATACGGTTATGGCAGAAGCGCTTGAAACGTGGGATGTCGATCTTATGCAGAGAATACTCCCCAGAATCTACGCTATCATAGTTGAAATAAACAACCGTTATTGCGCTCATCTTATGGAAGTGACCGGCGGCGACAGCGAGAAGGTAACAAGAATGTCCATCATTCTTGACAACCGTGTAAAGATGGCTAACCTCTGCTGTGCGGCAAGCAGCTCTGTAAACGGCGTTTCTAAGCTTCACTCCGAAATCATCAAGGACAGCGTATTCCACGATCAGTACACTGTTACTCCCGATGCCTTCAAGAACGTTACAAACGGTATCGCATACCGTCGTTGGTTACTCGCAAGCAATCAGGGACTTACAAACCTCCTTACCGAGTGCATAGGCGACGGCTTCAAGAAGGATGCGTCAAAGCTTGCAGATTTCAAGAAGTTTGCAACGGATAAGTCGGTTCTTGATAAATTAGCCGCTGTAAAGTTAGCTAACAAGCAGGCTTTCGCAAAGTATGTATACAACACCACAGGCACTAAGCTTAACTGCAACGGTATTTTCGATGTACAGGTAAAGCGTCTGCACGAATACAAGCGTCAGCAGTTAAATGCAATGAACATTATCGCAGATTACATTTATCTGCTCAATAATCCCGATGCGGACTTTGTACCCAAGACCTATATCTTCGCTTCAAAGGCGGCACCCGGCTATTATATGGCAAAGCAGATAATCAAGATGATATGGTGCATAGGCGAAGAGCTTAAGAAGAACCCCAAGCTGAACGAAAAGCTTGCTGTTGTATTCCTTGAAGATTACAAGGTAACGCTGTCAGAGATTCTTATGCCCGCAAGTGAAATTTCTGAGCAGATTTCTCTCGCAGGAACAGAGGCTTCCGGTACAGGTAATATGAAGCTGATGCTCAACGGCGCTCTTACAATGGGTACCTATGACGGTGCGAATGTTGAGATACACGAAGCGGTAGGCGATGACAACATCTTCATCTTCGGTATGTCAACTCCCGAAGTAAATCAGCTTAAGGCTGAGGGATATAACCCCGAAAAGATATACAACTCACACGCAGTTATCAAGAGCGTCCTCGAAAAGATGTACAAGGGTATAAACGGTGCGACATTCGAGGAGGTGGCAAATTCACTGCGTCACGCAGACAGATATATGTGCTTTGCCGATTTCGACAGCTACAGAGGAACACAGGCAAAGGCAAGCGAAACCTATAAGGATAAGTGCCTCTGGAACAAGATGTCGCTTATAAATATCGCATCTGCAGGCATATTCTCGGCTGACCGTGCCGTTACAGACTATGCCCGTGACATCTGGAAGTTAATTTAACAGACAGTAGTCCGAGATAATAAAAAAAGTCCGTTGCAACCAACGGACTTTTTCGGGTATATATAACCACCCTCCGACTTTAATCCGACTTTAATCCGACTTTAATCCGAAAGGAATGTTTTTTAATGGATACTCCGATATTCGACTGCTTCGACTTAAACTATAAAAGCCCCTTCGGAGCAATACGACAGTATCAGCCCAGCACATTCTCCCTGCGTTTCCCGAAGGAATGGCACGTCAGCGACCCTACTCTTGTAATGTTCCGTCCCGGCGAAAAGGAACGCTTCATACCGCTTGACATTACCGATACGACCACAGAATGCAACGTGTTTACATGTAATTTCAACCCCTTGCATAAAGGTCTGCACCACTATTATTTCTCTTTGATGATAGACGGCAACAGGAGATATGTAAAGCGTAGCGGAGCAAGGCTCGGTGTTCTTGATAACGGTGATCTGTTCCAGCTTACCGTTTTTGATAAGGATATGGCGGCTCCCGACTGGATAAAGGGCGGAATTATGTATCAGATATTCCCCGACAGATTCTGCCGAAGCGGAGAAAAGCACGAAAACGTTCCTACAGACAGAATAATCCACGAAAACTGGGAGGATACCCCTTTCTTCCGTCCGGATGAGAGAGGAATTATCCGCAACAACGATTATTTCGCAGGAGATTTCAAAGGCATAGAAAGCAAGCTCCCTTATCTTCAGAGTTTAGGCGTTACCTGCATTTATCTCAACCCTGTTTTCGAGTCACACGAAAATCATCGCTATTCTACCGCCTGCTATGAGCATATCGACCCTATGCTCGGCACGGACGAGGATTTTGAGCATCTGTGCAAACAGGCTAAAACATACGGTATAGACATTATCCTTGACGGCGTGTTCTCGCATACCGGCGCAGACAGCATCTATTTCAACAAGTTCGGCAGATACGGAGATCACGAGGGCGCATACAGAGATCCCGACAGCAAATATAAAAACTGGTACTGCTTCTCACGCTATCCTTTCGATTATGAATCGTGGTGGGGCATCACCACACTTCCCAACGTAAATGAGAACAACCCCGACTACACAGAATATATCTGCGGTGAAAACGGTATATTACAGCGTTGGATAGACAAGGGCGCAAGAGGCTGGCGACTTGACGTTGCCGATGAGCTTCCCGATGAATTCCTTGACAATCTCAATAAGGCTGTAAAAGCCAAGGGCGACGATAAGGTCATCTACGGCGAGGTATGGGAGGATGCGTCCAACAAGGAGAGCTACGGTGTCCGCAGACGTTATCTTATAGGCGGTCAGCTTGACAGCGTTATGAACTATCCTTTCAAGGAGGCTATCATAAATTACTGCAAGTACGGTGATGCAAGAGGCTTTGAAGACGGCGTAATGACGATACTTGAGCATTACCCCAAGCCCAGTGCCGATATGCTGATGAACTTCCTGTCAACTCACGATACCGAGCGTATCCTGACAAGACTTGCCGGCGAGGATGTAGGCTGGCACGACAGAGAATGGCAGGCTGAACGCTACCTTTCGCCCGAACAGTACGTTTACGGTCTTTCACTGCTTAAATGCGCTATGGTACTGCAATTCTTCCTGCCCGGTGTGCCGTGCATATATTACGGCGATGAAGCAGGTCTTGAGGGCTATAAGGACCCGTTCAACAGACGCTGTTACCCGTGGGGCAAAGAGAATATAGATATGATAGACTTCACAAAACAGCTTGCTGGGATAAGAAAGGCAAGCAAGGCGTTCGCTCAGGGCGAAATGAAGTTTTTAAGCTGTACACCTGAGGAATGCGTATTTGCAAGAATTGACAAGCTAAACCGTGAGGCAGCCGTTATATTCCTGAACAAGTCGAAATATCCTAAGACGTTTAAGCTTGACGACTATATGAAGGACGAATATACCGACCCGAAATTCCTCAGAAAGCCTCACGAGAGCGAAGAAAAGACGATAAAGCTCTCTCCGTTTGATTACGGTGTGCTTGTATGCAGTATATAAATATTTGCTTGTTTTTTTACACACGATAGTGTATAATCTATTTGTAACCACTATGTGACGTCTGCCCTCAGGCAGAGCGGAAAGGAAAGAAAAATGGGAAAAGCATTGATAATCGGTGCCGGCGGTGTTGCCGGAGTAGTAGTCCATAAGTGCTGTCAGAACAGCGAGGTTTTCACTGAGATCTGCATTGCCAGCCGTACAAAGTCAAAGTGCGATGCGCTGAAAAAGCAGGTAGAGGAAAAGGGTACAAAGACTAAGGTAACGACCGCACAGGTAGACGCAGACAGCGTTCCTCAGCTTGTTGAGCTTATAAATAAGGAAAAGCCCGACATTGTCATAAACGTTGCGCTTCCTTATCAGGATCTTACAATAATGGATGCCTGCCTTGAAACAAAGACAGACTATGTTGATACTGCAAACTATGAGCATCCCGATACGGCTAAGTTTGAGTACAAGTATCAGTGGGCATACAGAGAAAAGTTTGAAAAGGCGGGCATCACCGCACTTCTCGGAAGCGGATTCGATCCCGGTGTAACCGGTGTATTCTGCGCCTATGCCCAGAAGCATTACTTTGACGAGATCAATTATATTGATATTCTCGACTGCAACGGCGGCGACCACGGTTACCCGTTTGCGACAAACTTCAACCCCGAGATAAATATCCGTGAGGTATCCGCAAAGGGCAGTTATATCGAGGACGGCAAGTGGGTAGAAACCGAGCCTATGGAGATAAAGAGAGAGTACGACTTTGAGCAGGTCGGCAAGAAGGATATGTACCTTCTGCACCACGAGGAGCTTGAATCGCTCGCACTCAATATCAAGGGTATCAAGCGTATCCGTTTCTTTATGACATTCGGACAGAGCTACCTCACACATCTGAAGTGCCTCGAAGATGTCGGTATGACATCGATAAAGCCCATTATGTACGAGGGCAGAGAGATAGTACCGCTCCAGTTCCTTAAGGCAGTTTTACCCGACCCTGCATCGCTCGGCCCCAGAACAGTCGGCAAGACCAATATCGGCTGTATCTGCATAGGCAAGAAGGACGGCAAGGAAGTACACTACAAGGTTTACAACTGCTGCGATCATCAGGAATGCTACAAGGAGGTCGGCTCGCAGGCTATCAGCTACACGACCGGCGTTCCTGCTATGATAGGTGCAATGATGGTAATGACAGGCAAGTGGAAGAAGCCCGGTGTTTATAATATCGAGGAATTCGATCCCGATCCGTTTATGGACGCACTGAACAAGTGGGGACTTCCGTGGCACGAAACATTTGACCCCGAGCTTGTAGACTGATCCCGTAACCGAATACTATGCCCGTCACGCTTTGCGTGACGGGCTTTCTATTTATTCAGCATATTGCCCGGAAGCGAAACCACCGCCTTTGATTTCGGCACGGCAAGTCCCGTCAGCAGCACGGCATTCTTGATCATTCCCTCCCCGAATCTTTTGCGTATATCCCTGATACAGCCATCTGCCTTTTCCATTTTTTCAAGCCTTACCGTATCGTTGAAAAAGCTGTTCTGTATCACCGCACCGCCGTCTACAAGAGAAAATGCGGTTACCGTAAGCGACCGCACAGGATTTACCCAATCGTAATTGTTGCAGAACAGCCTGTATGCCGTATCCGCAATTATCATCGGCGAGCGTGTCGCTGTCGGAAGCTCCGTCTGCCACTCCCTGTTTCTGAGAATGCTCGACCTTGCGTTCACACAAACCTTAGTCGCATACTTGTTTTGAATCGTCAGCCTTTTCCCTATATCCTGAGCCAGCTCAAGAAGCAACGGCTTTGCGTCCTCGCACCGTGTTATATCCGCTGTGGTCGTCACACCGTGGCCCACGCTTTTTGCAGGCATCGAAAAATCAGCAGGCATAACCTGCGAGTTATCCGTTCCGTTTGCGTAGCATCTTAGCATATATCCGTTTTTGCCAAGCACCTTTGTTATCCACTGAACGTCGCACTGTGCAAGTTCACCCAGTGTATATATCCCGTAATCGTTCAGCTTTGCGGTAGTCGCTCTGCCTGCCCCTATCATATCGCTGAGCGGAAGATTCCATATCTTCTCACGGAATGTTTCTCTCGGTATCACCGTCACCGCATCCGGCTTTTTCATATCGCTTCCGAGTTTTGCAAACACCTTGTTGAACGATACCCCGACCGATATGGTAAGCCCAAGTTCCTCCTTTACGGTACGCCTTATCTCGTCCGCTACCTTTTCGGGTGCGCCGAACAGCCTTCTCGTACCGCTTATATCAAGCCAGCATTCGTCCATTCCGAACGGCTCGATAAGATCCGTATACCGCTCGTATATCTTCCTCGCAAGCCTGCTGTACTTGAGATATTTCTCAAAGTGCGGCGGTACGATAACAAGCCCCCTGCACTTTGACTTTGCCGATGCCACCGTTTCCGCCGTCTTTACTCCCTGCGCCTTTGCAAGTTCGTTTTTTGCAAGCACTATTCCGTGCCGCTCCTCGACAGAGCCGCACACAGCCACGGGATATTTCTTAAGTTCCGGATTCAGCCTGCATTCAACCGACGCAAAGAAATTGTTCATATCGCAGTGAAGTATATCACGTTCCATTTTATCGCCTCTTATCTGTTTTGCTTGACACGATACGCAATTTATGGTATCATAAATACGCAATTAAATTTCTAATCAAGATTATACGCAATTATTTTGCGTTTGTCAAGAGAAAAATGCAATGTATTTGCATGTTTTTGAATTTTACGGAGGATACGATTATGATTGAACGTTATGATGTCAACGAAGAATGGGCGCATTGCGGAATTATCAAAGCAGGCGATTTCTGTTTTCTCAATTACTGTGTAGGAAATGTCGGCGGAAGTATCGAACAGCAGGTAAACGGCGCATTTGACGAGATGGAAAAGCGTCTTGCACTTGTCGGACTTACACTTGAAAACGTCGTGCAGATGGATTGCCTGTTCAGGGATATATGGGATATTCCCGTCATGGAAAAGGTGATAAAGGAGCGTTTCGGCGGCAAATATCCTGTCCGTAAATCAATACAGACCGAGTTTGCCCATTTCGGCGGAGAAAACGGGCTTAAATTTCAGGCAGACGCCGTAGCATACTGCAAGTAAAGGAGTAATTATGAAATTCTGTGATAAAGTAAAGAAAGAGCGCCGTGCAAAAGGGCTTACACAACAGCAGTTTGCTGATATGCTCGGTGTATCGCTGAGAACCATAACGAACTATGAAAAGGGCGAAAGCTACCCAAAACAGCGTGAAATATACGGAAAAATGGCTGAGATACTCGGCGTTGACATTAATTATCTGCTTACCGAGAACGAAGAATTCTACATAAACGCAAACGAAAAGTACGGCGCTACAGGCGCACAGCAGGCGAAAGCACTTATGCAGGAGGTAACCGGACTTTTTGCAGGCGGAGAGCTTGACCAGGATGACATGGACGAGATGATGAAAGCCATACAGGATGCCTACTGGATAGCAAAAGAGAAGAACAAGAAATACGCTTCAAAGGGATAAGGAGCAAAAATGCTTAGTTGTTTTAACGAAGCGGTCGCCAAAGCAGACGATCTTATATCGCTTTACGGCAGATGCAGTCCTAAAAGGCTCGCACGGGAGCTTGATATAGAGGTTCTCGAAAGGGATTTTTCAAAGCAGAAAGGCGCATACAAGCTGATACTGAAAAACCCGTTTATCTTTATAAAGCGTGACCTTTGCGACAGTATGAAAAAAATCGTCCTGATGCACGAGATCGGTCACGACAGGCTCCACAGGGATAAGGCCGACGACAGCGGCGGCTTTGCCGAATATGACATATTCGATATGTGCGAGCGTTCTATGGAGTATGAAGCAAATCTCTTTGCGGCACAGTTTCTTATATCAGATGAAGAGCTTTACGATTGCATAAATTGCGGCTACGATATTGACAAAACTGCGGCGGCACTCTGTACCGACCGTAATCTTGTTGCGCTCAAGGTCGATATTCTGAAAAAGCAGGGTGTGAAGCTGCGCTCCCAGCTTCACAACAATAAATTTCTTGCAGGCGACTGAGAATGAGGTTTTTATGAATAAATTACTTACACGCTTCAAGGCAAGCGAACACGGCGGCGAATACCTTATGCGTTTTATTTCTGCGTGGCTGTGCTCGCTCATATTGATATTGCCTTTCAGACCGATAAGCAAGATATTTGACAAAGAATACGCAGGCGAAGCTCCGTATCTGTTGCTTATCCTATTTTTCACAGTATTCTACGGCTTGCTTACCGTATTGCGTTTTATCCCAAAGCTCAGAGATATGAAAACCGACTGCGCCGCATTGCTTATATCGACCGCACAGTTTACAGTTGCTTATGCTGCAGTTATGTTCCGTGAAAAAGGTACGAATATTGATTTTTTTCTCGGAGTTGTCCTGTTTATAGCCCTCGCTGTATGGTATACTGTAGGAAAGCAAAGGATAAGGCTTCCGAAATTCTCAAAGAAATGCTGGATAGCGGTTCTTGCACTGTCCGCCGTATTTATGCTTGTGTTCACAGCACTTGCAATGTCACTGCGGTATTACAAGCTATGCACTCCTGCGTTTGATTTCGGAATATTCACGCAGATGTTCGAGAATATGAAGGACGGGCTTGGACCTGTCACAACAGTCGAACGTAATTATGAGCTGTCGCACTTTGCTGTGCATTTTTCTCCTGCGTATTATCTGATGCTGCCGTTCTATATGCTTTTTCCGCATCCGGTAACATTACAGATACTGCAGGGAATATTCGTTACAAGCGGAATTATCCCCGTGTTTCTTATCGCAAGAAAGTACGGCTTTTCGCTTATACATTCCTCACTTTTTTCAGCGATATATGCCTTATATCCGGCATTCACAGGCGGTTGCAGCTACGATATTCACGAAAACTGTATGCTTCCTGCGTTCCTGCTGTGGCTGATATGGGCGACAGAACGTGAAAAAACGATACCGATGCTTGTCTTTGCATTGCTCACTCTTACCGTAAAGGAAGATGCCGCCGTGTATGTTGCGGTAATCGGACTTTATCTTCTGCTGTCCGACCGCAGTAAAAGGACAAGGACGCTCGGTGCCGTGATTTTCGTAACAGCCTGCATTTATTTCTTTGCAGTCTGCGCTTATCTCAATTACAGCGGGCTTGGGATTATGGAATGGCGGTACAAGGACTATATGTACCGAGGCGGTGCGCTTATTACGTCACTTATAGTTACGGCGTTTACAAATCCGGGCTACATTCTGTCAAACCTGTTCACAGGCGAAAAGCTGACCTTTACAGTGCAGACGCTCGGCGTACTCGGCGGTATACCGCTTGTAAGCAGGAAGATAGCACGTTATATATTACTGATACCGTTTGTACTGGTAAATCTTATGCCGACCTATCCGTATCAGCACTCGATTTATTTCCAGTACGTTTTCGGCTCGTGCGTTCTTGTTATCTGGCTTTTCATAATGAATATGTCGGAGCTGTCATATAACAGGGCGAGATGCTTTACTGTGTTTTCGCTTATTGCCTGTGCGGTGATGTTCACGTCAACAATGACAGGGTACCTTAACAATTTCTATGATAACGACTATGAGGCACACGGTGCAGTCATATCCTATCTTGAACAGCTTCCCGACAACGAAAACGAGAGCATCACAGCGAACACGTTCTTTGTCCCTTCGCTGTATAAGCAAAAAGAGCTTTATACGATAAATGACCGTGATGTGCCGACAGACGAATCCGCACCGCTTGCCGATATTGTTTTACTTGACAGGACAAACGTAAAGTTTGAAACCAATTACAATTATTTCACCTCACTCGGAATGAAAGAGGTAACGATAGAGGACGAAAGAGTCGCATGCCTTGTATGCAGACTTGAATTATAAAATCTTTTCACGAAAGGACTAAGGAAATATGCAGGAAATAAGATGTCCGAAATGTAATGAGGTCTTTCAGGTGGATGACAGCGGTTATTCACAGATCGTTCAGCAGGTAAGAGATAAGGAATTCGAAAAAGAAGCGGCACGCAGAGCAGAGGAGCTTGAAAAGGCGAAGAACAGCGAGCTTAAAATACTCGAGATGGAGTATGAAAAGAAGCTGGAATCGGCTCTTTCGGAAAAGTCGGACGATATTACGGATAAGGAAAAAAGGATAACCGAGCTTGAAGCAAGGCTTGAAAGCATAGAAAGCGAAAAACAGCTTGCCGTTGCAAATGCAGTCAGAGAGCGTGAAAACAGCTTCAGCGAGGAAAACCGCAAGGCACAGAAGACTATCAGCGATAAGGATATAGAAATTGCCGAGCTTACAGCAAAGCTGAAGCAGGCAGATAACGAAAGAGCTTTCGCCGTTGACAAGGCAAACAGTGAAAAGAATGCTGAGCTGAGCGAAAAAGAGAGCCATATAAAACAGCTTGAATTACAGCTTCAGCAGGCACAGAGCTTACAGCAGGCGGCTCTTGACAAGGCAAAGAGTGAAAACGCACTTGCCCTTGAAAAAAAGCAGAACGAAATAAACGAGCTTAACAGCCAGCTTAAGAACAAGGATAGCGAGGCAGAGCTCAGATGCAAAACGATAGAAGAAAAGTACGCTATTGAGCTTAAAAACAAGGACGAGCTGATAGAGCAGTACAAGGACTTCAAGGCAAGGCTGTCAACGAAAATGGTGGGCGAAACCCTTGAACAGCATTGCCTGACACAGTTCAATTCTCTCAGAATGTCGGCATTTCCCAATGCCTATTTTGAAAAGGATAACGATGCAAGGAGCGGCAGCAAGGGTGATTTCATTTTCAGAGAATCGTCAGAGGACGGTATAGAATTCATCTCAATTATGTTCGAGATGAAGAATGAGATGGACACCACCGCCACAAAGCATAAGAACGAGGATTTCTTCAAGGAGCTTGACAAGGACAGAAATGAAAAGGGCTGCGAATATGCCGTTCTCGTTTCAATGCTCGAAGCCGACAACGAGTTCTATAATGCAGGCATAGTCGATGTTTCGTATAAGTACCCCAAGATGTACGTTATCCGTCCGCAGTTCTTTATTCCGCTTATCTCTCTGCTGAGAAACGCCGCAAGAAACAGCCTTGAATATAAGCGTGAGCTTGCTATGGCAAAGGCTCAGCAGGTTGACCTTACTAATTTCGAGAAAAATATAACCGAGTTCAAAACGGCGTTCGCCAAAAATTATAATGATGCCAGCAACAGATTCAAAGACGCAATAACAGGAATAGATGCCACTATCGACAAACTCGGTAAAATAAAGCAAGCTCTGCTTTTATCGGAAGACCATCTCCGTCTTGCAAATAAAAAGGCGGAAGAACAGCTTACTATCAAAAAGCTGACAAAGAACGCTCCGAGCATCAAGGAGGAGTTTGCAAGACTTGCAAGCGAACAGACAGCATTGCCCGGCGGTGCAGACGAATAATTCAGAATACGGCGGAGCAGACCTTGCATTTGCTCCGCTTTGCTGTTTATATACGGATAACATCGTACCCTCGGCTCTTGCATTTTACCGTAATTATGGTATAATAACCTCAGACTTAAAATCCGCCGAAGCGGATTTTGCCGTGCAGAAGCACGGCTTGCGGCGCACCGCACGTCTGAGAACATTTTACCATTAAATCTTTTGTCTGACGACAAAATACGGCGTACCGCCGTGTCGGTTTACACCGACTTGATTTATGGTATAATAACCTCAGACTTAAAATCCGCCGGGAGCGGATTTTGCCGTGCAAAAGCACGGCTTGCGGCGCACCGCACGTCTGAGAACATTTTACCATTAAATCTTTT
>OMAK01000250.1_pt1 | contig 31552 bp, 22 predicted proteins | sample 1644681 | NCBI WGS metagenome assembly OMAK01 (sample SAMEA103958133, study PRJEB25191) | human gut metagenome | biome: human-associated habitat [ENVO:00009003]; feature: intestine environment [ENVO:2100002]; material: feces | place: Germany | collected 2013/2015 | reverse complement strand
AACGGCAAATACCAGAGGTAGGAACAATGGCGCCCCGGCCGCGACGGAAAGCGGGGACGGCGAACCCGTCCAACAAGGCGAGTTGTTCTGAGCCCCGCGGAAAAGGAATACGCATAAAAAACTACATAATGCCAAACAGAATCATATGATACGACACAAGCTCTGCGGCGTGGGGGCCGCCATGATAACCCCCTTTACACCCGAAGGAAAAGTCGACTATCAGGCGCTGGCACGCATGATCGACTATGTGATCGAAGGCGGCGTGGACTACATCGTGGCGCTGGGCACCACGGCCGAGACGCCGACGCTCTACATGCCCGAACGCGCCGTGATAGCCATGTTCATCACCAACCACATCGCGGGACGCGTACCGCTGGTAATGGGCTGCGGCGGCAACTCGACGTCGGAGGTACTGGATCAGCTGCGCGAATTCGACCTGCGGGGCGCCGACGCCATCCTGAGCGTTACGCCCTACTACAACAAGCCCTCGCAGGAGGGCTTGTACCAGCATTTCCGCACCGTGTCGGAGCACTCGCCGCTGCCGGTGATCCTCTACAACATCCCGGGACGCTCGGGCGTCAACATGACGGCCGAGACGACGCTGCGACTGGCTCGCGGGATGAAGAACGTGATCGGCATCAAGGAGGCATCGGGCGACATCGAACAGATGCAGCACATCCTCGACCGGCGCCCCGAAGGGTTCATCGTGCTGTCGGGCGACGACGGCATGACGCTCGAGCTGATGCGCCGCGGCGGCGACGGCGTGATCTCGGTGGCCGCGAACGCTTTTCCCAAGCGGTTCATGGAGTGTGTGAACTACGCCAAGGCCGGGGAGTTCGACCGTGCGGAAAAGGCATACGAATGCCTCGACGAAGCGGTGCACGCCCTGTTCGAAGAGGGCAACCCCGTGGGGGTGAAGTGCGCACTGGCCGAAATGGGCATAATCGGCCCGACGATGCGGCTGCCGCTCGTCGAAGGTTCGCAGGCGCTGCGCGAAAAGTTCAGCCGGCTGATTGCGGAATACGATTTGCGCTGATTTGAGCGTTAGTGCCTAAAATACGAATATGAAAAATTTACTGCTGACATTGCTCCTGCTCCCGGCGCTGGCCGCGGCGAAAGTCCCCGTCGAGGAGGACATCGTCGCCAAGACGTCCGACCCCGATTCGCCGTTCTACTACACATCGCTGATGATGCGCTACAACGCGGGCGACGAGACGCTCACCGACGAGGATTACCACTACCTCTACTACGGCTACGCCCACCAGGAGAGCTACAAACCGATGGAGGCGAACCCCGACCTGGACAAGCTGCTGATGCTGGCATCGGGGCTCGATCCCGACAACCCGCTGGCCGAAACGCTCGACGCGATGCTCTACGTGGGCGAAGATGCGCTCGCCCGCGACCCGTTCAGCCCCAAGATCCTGAACCTGATGGCCTATGCCCACGGGGCGCTGGGCAACAAGCTGCAGGAGAAGATGTATTACAACAAGGTGAAGGGGGTGCTCCGCGCGATCGAGGATTCGGGAGATGCCCTCACGCAGAAGACCCCGCGCCATATCCTGATGTTCGACCATGCGCTCGACGTGATGGCATCGGAGGGTTACACCTACGGCAAGAGCCGCATCATCAGCCGTACGGTGGAATTCATCCCCTTCACGGCGCCCCGGATGGTCGGCGACAAGAAACGCAAAGGGCTCTATTACGACTTCGGCCGCGTATACTGGAACAAGCCCGAAGGATATACCTATAAACGTGACCGCACATGGCAATTCAACAACCTGAAACCCCGTACCTACAAATAATCCGGCGCACGCTGTGGCTGCTGCTGGCAGTGACGCTGCTCGCCGGGTGCGAAAAAACAGAGGAACGCGCAGGGCTGACCACGACGCAGGACGAAGTGGTACTGCGCAGCACGGCGGGTTCGGAGGCGGCATTCACGGTGTCGTCGACCGAAGCGTGGTCGCTCACCACGACGGGCGGCGGGTTCGACGTCTCCCCCACCCGAGGCGGCCGCGGGGAGACGACGGTAACGGTGAGGGCACAGGACGACAACACGACGACCCGGCGCAAGGCGCTGGGCAGCATGGCGCTGCGCCTGTCGTCGGGGAAGGCCGAGGCCACGGTCTCGGTGGTGCAGAGCCCGGCCGTCGCACCCCAGACGGTCGTCATGTACCTGCCCTGATCCGGGAACCTGTACACGCATTTCCTCCAAAACATCGAGGACGTGAAGAAAGCCGTGGCGGGGAATATCCTCCGGGACAGCCGCCTTGTGGTATTCCTGCAAACGAGCACCACCAAGGGGTCGCTGCGCGAACTGTACTACGACAACGGGGAGTGCCGCGAAACGGAGCTGCGCACATACGAAAACCTCGACGTGACGCAGGCCGAGACCATCACCGGGATTTTCGACTACATCAAGCAGACCGCACCCGCCGAACGCTACGGCATCACGATCGGGTCGCACGGCATGGCGTGGATCCCCGCATCGGGCTCGGGCCGGAGCGCTGCCGACGCGAAGGCCGGCACGGAACCGACGGCGACAACCGTCCCCGAGAAATGGCACTGGGAATACGTTTCGCCCGACGGGCAGTTCACCCGCTGGTTCGGCGACGGCGGTTCGCGGTGTACCAACACGACGACATTCGCCGAGGCGATAACGGCCGCAGGAATCCGGTTCGAATACATCCTCTTCGACGACTGTTTCATGTCGTCGATCGAGGTGGCGTACGACCTGCGCAAAATCACCAGGCACCTGATCGCCTCGCCCTGCGAGGTGATGGCCTACGGTTATCCTTACGACCTGGTGATGCCCTACCTGTTCACCGACGGCGGCACGGGATACGACCTGGACGGCGTATGCCGGAGTTTCTACGAATTCTACGAGCAATACGAGGCCCCGAACTATAACTGCGGGGCGATCGCCGTGACGGTATGCGACCAGGTGGAACAGATGGCAGAAGTCATGCGCCTCATCAACAATGCATCGCCCGCGTACATCCCCGACCCGGAGAAACCGTTGCAGCAATACGAGTACCTCTATGCCCCGACGCGGTTCTACGACCTGGCGGATTACGTCTACCAACTGTGCGACGACACCGCCCTGCTAAAGGAATTCGACGAACAGCTCGCACGCACCGTCCCCGAACGCTACCGGCTGCATACGGAGTATTTCTATTCGGGCGGCAAGCGGCCGATCACGACCTATTCGGGCATTTCGACCAGCGCGCCGAGCACGAGCGGGATCGTGGTGAACAATATCCGGGACACAGGCTGGTACAAGGCGACGCACTGACAAGGCGGGCAGGCAGTATTTGCCCGGCAGCATGGCGGCCTGAAGACAGCAGCAGAAAGACAGCAGCCGGAAGACAGCAGCCGGGAGATAGCAGCCGGGAGACAGCGGCCGACGGGTGCAGCTGGCATAGCGGCAACAGGTACGGCGGCAACAGGCACGGCCCGTCACCATACGCTTCCGCCGCGTGGGTGCCGTGGTTTTCCGGGCGCACCGGAATCGCCGCCATACCACAGGAATGCGGGGACATCCCGCAACCACCCGGATATGCCGGGATTATTGCTGTTAAAACAGAAGGAGGCTCCCTCGACAGGAGCCTCCTTCTGATTGTACCCTCTTATCCCTCCGGACAAAGACCGGATGCAGGGACTTATTCGTACTGGCCGGACTTGAGCCGTTCGACCTCCTCGCGGGAGAGGAAACGCCAGGCTCCGCGCTTGAGGTTCTTCTTGGTCAGGCCGGCGTAGTAGACACGGTCGAGCTTGGTGACCGTGTAACCCAGGAATTCGAAAATACGGCGCACGATACGGTTGCGGCCGGAGTGTATCTCGATGCCGATCTCCTGTTTGTTCTCCTTGACATAGGAAATTTCGTCGGCGAAGATTTCGCCGTCTTCGAGCGTGATGCCCTCGGCGATGCGATCCATATCGGCACGCGCCAGGGGCTTGTCGAGCGTCACCTGGTAGATTTTCTTTTTCAGGTACGAGGGGTGCGTGAGCTGCTTCGTAAGGTCGCCGTCGTTGGTGAAAAGCAGCAACCCGAGGCTGTTCTTGTCCAGACGGCCTACGGGGTAGATGCGCTCCGTGCAGGCACCTTCGACCAGATCCATGACGGTCTTGCCGGCATGGGGGTCGTCGAGCGACGTGACATAACCCTTGGGCTTGTTGAGCACGAGGTAGACCTTCTTCTCGCCCTGCACGCGGCTGTCGTTGAATTTCACCTCGTCGGTGGGAAGCACCTTGGTGCCCAGCTGGGTGACGATCTGGCCGTTGACCGTGACCAGGCCCGCGGTGATGAAATCGTCGGCCTCGCGGCGCGAGCAGAGGCCCGACTGCGCGAGAAAACGGTTCAGGCGCATTTCGCCGACCTGCTTTTCGGGCGTGAATTTCGGGTAGGAAGCCGGTTTGTCGTCGTGCTTCCTCGGCCCCGGCTTATAGGGTTTGTCGCCGAATTTACGGTCGCCGTATTTCTTATCCCCGAACTTGCGTTCACCGTAGGCGGGCTTGTCGCCATACTGGCGGCGCGGTTTGTCACCGTCGCGGTGCTCGTAGCGGGGCTTGTCGCCGAATTTGCGCTCGCCATAGGCAGGCTTGTCGCCGAACTTGCGTTCGCCGTAGGCGGGCTTGTCGCCGTACTGGCGGCGCGGTTTGTCGCCGTCGCGGTGCTCGTAACGGGGTTTATCGCCGGACTTACGCTCGCCGTAAGCCGGTTTGTCGCCGAACTGGCGGCGCGGTTTGTCAAATGCAGGGCGGTTGTCCGCCGTGAAATGGGGATTGTAGGAGGCCCGCTCACGGGGCCCCTCGCTGGACGGTTGCTCCGAATCGGCAGCATCACGCTGTAAACGCGGGCGACGCTCGACACGCTCCGCCGTAGCAGTCACGGTACGCTGGCGCTTGTCGCGTCCGAAACGCGAAAGTACCGTGGTCGAGTCGTTTTTGTTGTCTTTCATACGTATTTGAATGAGTTTGTGGGGCAAAGGTAATCCATTTTTCCGGATTACGGCATATTGCAGACCCGATTTGGCGATAAAAGACAGGGGCCGTTACAAATTCGCCGCTTTTGCCTTATCTTTGCACCCGTAAACGACGTCCGGCAGGGGTTGCCGGACATCCCCGCCCCGCACCTATGAACATGAACCGCGAAATACTGCGCATCGCGCTCCCGAATATCGTTTCGAACATCACCGTGCCGCTGATGGGAATCGTGTCGACGGCCATCGCCGGGCACTGGGGCGCGGATTCGGCGGCGACGATCGGCGCACTGGCCATCGGGGTGTCGATCTTCAACTTCATCTACTGGAACTGCTCGTTCGTGCGCATGGGAACCAGCGGACTCACGGCACAGGCGTTCGGCGCAGGGAATTTCCACGAATGCACCAACATGCTCGTAAGGGCGATGGTCGTGGCGGCAGGCATGGGATTGCTGATGCTCGCCCTGCAATACCCGCTGGGCGAGCTGGCCCTGTGGGGACTGAACGGCAACGAAATGACGCGCGAATATTTCTACGCCCGCATCTGGGCCGTACCGGCTGGCATCCTCCTGTTCGGGTTCAACGGCTGGTTCACGGGTATGCAGAATGCCATGATACCGATGTTCACGGCTATTTCGGTCAACGCGGTGCATGTCTTGTGCAGCCTTTGGTTCGCCTTCGGCATGGACATGGGGATCGTCGGCATCGCCTACGCCTCGGTGATCGCACAGTGGACGGGCGTGGGACTTTCGCTGCTGCTGCTCATGCTGCGCTACCGCAAGGTGCTGACGGGAATCGACTGGGCCGAGGTATTCGACATGAAACCGCTCAAAACCTTCTTCATCGTCAACCGCGACATCATGCTGCGTACGCTCTGCATCGTGGCGGTCTACACCTTCTTCACGGGGGCTTCGGCCCGCATGGAAGACCCGGTGCTGCTGGCCGTGAACACCCTGCTGCTGCAGCTCTTCACGCTCTTCTCGTACATGAACGACGGCTTCGCATATGCCGCCGAAGCGCTGACCGGACGGTTCATCGGCGCCCGGGACGTAAGGGCGCTGCGCGACTGCCTGCGGCGCTGCATCGCATGGGGCACGGCCGTGTCGGTACTGTTCGTGGGAATCTACATCGTCTGGTGGCGCGACCTGGTGGGGCTGTTCATCGACGATTCGGCCGCAAACGCCGCGACGATCGTGGAGGTCGCCGGACGGTATATCGTATGGATCATCCTGATCCCCGTAGCCAGCGCCATGCCCTTCATCATGGACGGCATCATGGTGGGCGCCACGCAGACGCGCGTCATGCGCAACTCGATGTTCTGGGCTACGGCAGCCTATTTCGGCATCTTCTATATCGGGCATACGCTCATAGGCAACAACGCCCTGTGGCTCGCCTTCACGCTGTACATGTTCCTGCGCGGCGTGCTGCAATACTTCATGACGCACAGCCTGCGGACAATCTACCGCAAAGCCGGCGCATAAGGAAGAGGCGGTGAATCCCCGGGCAGGGAGAGGCCGGAACGGCCCGGGAGAGGCAACGTCCGGAATCTGGAAGGTTTCCTGCGATAACAGGCCGCATATCCGGGGAAAATCACTAAATTAGCGGAACGGAACCCAAAAAAAGCCCGCCATGATCTTATCCGAAAACGCACTCTATATCAAATATATCCGACTGAAAGAGGCCGGAGATTTGCCGCACGAATACCCCTATACGGTGCCCGCGCTGGCGGGGTTCAGCGGGTTGCGGTTCCGCCGCCCGGTGACGTTCATCGTGGGCGAGAACGGCATGGGCAAATCGACGCTGCTGGAAGCCATCGCCGTAAAAGCGGGATTCAATGCCGAGGGCGGGTCGAAGAACTTTCGGTTCGCAACGCGCGAGACTCATTCCCCGCTATACGGGAACCTCGTGCTCGGACGCGGGTTGCAGCCGCGCGACGGCTATTTCCTGCGTGCCGAAAGTTTCTACAACGTCGCCACCGAAATCGACCAGATAGCCGACGGCATACACCGCTATTACGGCGACAAGTCGCTCCACAGGCAATCGCACGGCGAAAGCTTCCTGAGCCTGCTCGAACACAGGCTCCGCGGGAACGGGCTCTATATCTTCGACGAGCCCGAGGCCGCCCTCTCGCCGTCGCGGCAGATGTATATGCTGTGCCGGATAAAACAACTCGTGGAAAGCGGATCGCAGTTCATCGTCAGCACCCACTCGCCTATCGTCATGGCCTACCCCGGCGCCGACATCTACGAGATCGCGGACAACGGGCTGCAACTCACCGAACTGGAGCAAACGCCGCATTACCTGCTGATGAAACGCTTTTGCCTCGACCACGAAGGTATGCTCCGGCAGTTGGGGTTCGGCATCCCGGAATCTTGAAGCGCGGGTCGCGCCACAGGCCGAATGTCCCGGAGATCGGCACAACCGCACAGGCATTTCGCACGGATGCCGCACAGGATTTGCACGGACGTCTCGCACGGATATTACCCTACGAATTCGACGGCACGGACATCACGACAGGCACATCGGCGCATGAAAAATCCCGGCTCCGTGTTTCGGAGCCGGGATTCCTGTAAGCGCAGGGCGGCAGCGCCGCCCCCGCAGGGGATTATTCTTCGCCTTTGGCTTCTTTGAGCAGGGTGTTGTACTTGTTGTACTTGTCCATCATGCCCTCCTCGTCGCGCAGGCGGAAGCAGATCGACTTGAGGAAGTCGAGCGTATTGACGTCGTCCTTTTTCAGCTCGTAAGCCTTTTCGAACCAGGGCACGGCATCCATATAGACGGCATTCACCTCCTTCAGGTCGGTATCGTAGGCAGTCTGGCTGCTATACTGCTTCTCGTTCATCACCTTGTTCATCTCGTCGGCCTTGATCGTGTAGAACACGCCCAGGTAATAGTTGCCTTCGAACAGGTCGGGCTTCAGCTCCACGACCTTCTTGAACGATTCGATGCTCTGATCGTAGTCCTTCAGCGCGTAGAAGATACGGCCGCGGCCGAACCAGAGGTCTACGTTCTCGGGGTTGTCGGCAATGGCCGAGTCGATCAGCGTTACCAGGTCGGCAGGGTCGCCCACGCCCTCTTCGGAGGTGTAGAGCTGCATCAGGCCGTCGAGGATACGCTCGTTCTTCGGGAATTTCCCGATACCCGTGATCAGGGCGTCCTTGGCCAGCATGACATTGTCCTGGCTGACATTCTTCAGGCCGTAGTAGCAGTGGAAGAGGTAGTAGTAGATGTTACCCTCCTCGTCGGTATACCCCAGGTCGATCGCTTTCTTGAGGTACTCGGCACCCTGTCCGAACGACGAGGGGTGCGCCGAACCGTCCACCGTGCGCAGGTAACCGGCATAGTAAAGCAGCGCGGGGTCAGCGGCTGCGCCGTAAGCGGGGCTCGACTGCGCCTGGAAAGCCGTGGCATAGGCGTCGGCAGCGGCTACGTACTCGCCCGTGTCGATGCCCGTATTACCGACCTGCGAACAGAAATCGCTGATCTGCTGCAACCCGTCCTTCGCCTTCGCAGCGCTCTTGGGGTCGATCTCGTAAGCCTTGTTGTAAGCCTCGATGGCCATGGCAGGGGCCTCTTTCAGCACCCAGTCGGTCTGCGTCCAGGTAACGACCTTGCCGTCCTTGATGTAGGCGATGAAATAGGGGTACTCCCACGCTTCGTAGGGAACGTTGAGAAGCGTCACCTGCTTGGTAGCCGAGGGTTCACCCACGGCCAGTTTCAGCATCGCGGCGTCCATGTTGACGAAGAGGCTCTTCGTCGGTTCCACGGCAGCCTCGTACAATGCTTTGCCCCGGTTGATCCACGTGGAGGCCTTGGCGTTCTTCTTCGCGTCGGCGATGTCGGCGTCGCTCTTCTCGATCTTGGTGAGGAGCCCGCTCTTGTTGACTTTCTGCGCCTGCACGGCAGGGATAGCCACGAGCAGCGCCGCGAAAGCCGTCAAAAATGTTTTCTTCATAACAAAATTTAATTTAAAGTTTTCAAATTCATTTCATCTATTCCTCGGCCGGCTGTCCTGCTTCGGGCGTTGCGGCCCCGTTTTCAGCAGCCTCCGCGGACTGTACTTCTTCTTCATCGCCGGCAGCAGGCACGGCCATCACCGAGGCAATGGCATCGCCGTCGCGCAGGTTGATGATACGCACGCCCTGCGTGGCACGACCCGCCAGGCGGATCTGCGACACGGCCGTACGTATGGTAAGTCCCGAACGGTTGATAATCATCAGGTCGTTGTCGTCCGTAACGGCCTGTATGGAGATAAGTTTGCCGGTTTTCTCCGTCACGTTGATCGTCTTCACACCCTTACCGCCGCGGTTGGTGATGCGGTATTCGTCGAGGTCGGTACGCTTGCCGTAACCGTTTTCGCTCAGCACCAGCACGTCCTGCGTCGAATCGGGTTCCACACAGATCATGCCGATCACCTCGTCGGACTCCTCGATCGAGATGCCGCGCACACCCGCACCGACACGCCCGATCGGGCGCACCGTCGACTCGTTGAAGCGGATGGCCTTGCCTTCGCGGGCCGCAATCATCACTTCGGCGTTGCCGCTGGTGAGCTTAGCCTCGATCAGCTGGTCGCCCTCGCGGATGACGATGGCGTTCACGCCGTTCTGGCGCGGGCGCGAGTAGGCTTCGAGCTTCGTCTTCTTGATCGTACCGTCCTTGGTACACATGATGATGAAGTTGTTGTTCACATACTCGGCGTCGTTCAGGCGCTTGACGTTGATATAGGCGCGAACCTTGTCGTCGGGTTCGATCTGGATGACGTTCTGGATGGCGCGTCCCTTCGAGGAGCGTGCGCCCTCGGGGATCTCGTAGACCTTGAGCCAGTAGCAGCGCCCCTTCTCCGTGAAGAAAAGCATCGTATTGTGCATCGAAGCCACGTAGATATGCTCGATGAAGTCCTCGTCGCGCGTGGCACTGCCCTTGGCGCCGACGCCGCCGCGGTTCTGCGTGCGGTATTCGGCCAGCGGGGTGCGCTTGATGTAGCCCATGTGCGAGATGGTGATGACCATGTCGTCGTCGGCATAGAAATCCTCGGGGTTGAACTCCTCGGAGGCATAGACGATCTCCGAACGGCGCTCGTCGCCGTATTTCTCCTTGATTTCGAGCAGTTCGTCCTTGACGATCTGCATCTGCATGCCGACATTCTCCAGCACGTCCTTCAGGTGGGCGATCAGCTTGGTAAGATCGTCGCGCTCGGCGGTCAGTTTGCCGTACTCCAACCCCGTCAGGGCGCGCAGGCGCATCTCGATGATGGCCGAAGCCTGGATGTCGCTCAACTCGAAACGCTCGATCATCGCCTGCTTGGCAGCGTCGGGCGTCTGCGACGAGCGGATGATGTGCACGATCTCGTCGATGTTGTCCTGTGCGATCAAGAGACCCAGCACGATATGCAGGCGCTCCTCGGCCTTGCGCAGGTCGTAGCGCGTGCGGCGCACCACCACGTCGTGGCGGTGGTTGACGAAGTGCATGACCAGATCGCGCATCGGCAACAGCTGCGGACGGCCGTTCACAAGCGCGATATTGTTCACTGCAAACGAGGTTTGCAGCGGCGTATTCTTATAAAGGGTGTTGAGCACGACGCTCGCCACGGCATCGTGTTTGAGGATAATGATGATCCGCAGGCCGTCACGGTCGGACTCGTCGTTGATGTAGGAAATGCCGTCGATCTTCTTCTCGTTGATCATGTCGGCGATCTTCTTGATCATCTCGGCCTTGTTGATCATGTAGGGGATTTCGGTGATGACGATGCACTCGCGGCCGCTGGGGGTATGCTCGATGTCGGTCTTGGCACGCATCATGACGCGGCCGCGGCCCGTAAGCATGGCCTCCCGGACACCCTCGTAGCCGTAGATAATACCGCCCGTGGGGAAATCGGGGCCCTTGATGAAATGCAGCATCTCCTCGCCCGTGATCTCGGAGTTGTCGATATAGGCGCAGCAGGCGTCGACCACCTCGCTGAGGTTGTGCGGGGCCATGTTGGTGGCCATACCGACGGCGATACCGCTGGCGCCGTTGACGATCAGCAGCGGGATCTTGGTGGGCAGCACCGTGGGTTCGGGGATCGTATCGTCGAAGTTGAGCGTCCAGTCGACGGTCTCCTTGTCGATGTCGGCCATCACCTCGTCGGTGATCTTCTTCATGCGGGCCTCGGTATAACGCATCGCCGCAGGCGAATCGCCGTCCATCGAACCGAAGTTACCCTGGCCGTCGACCAGCGGGTAGCGCATCGACCACTCCTGCGCCAGACGCACCATCGCGTCGTAGACCGACAAGTCGCCGTGAGGGTGGAACTTACCGAGCACGTCGCCGACGATACGGGCGGATTTACGCGTGGGTTTGTCGGAGTAGAGGTTCAGTTCCGCACTCATATCGTAAAGAATACGACGGTGTACGGGCTGCAAACCGTCCCGCACGTCCGGCAGCGCACGCGATACGATAACGGACATCGAATAGTCGATGTAAGCGGACTTCATCTGCTCTTCGATATTGATAGGAATGATACGTCCTGTCAAACCTGCATTCTTTTCTTCTTCAGTTAGCATCTTATCTCTTTAAAATTACAGTCTTTTAACGAACAAAAATACGATTTATTTCCGATCTGAGCAACTTTAAGCCGATAAATATCGCCTCCGCGCGGAAGATTTCCGGAACGATGCCCCGTTTTTGCCCCTTTTCCGGCGATCTGACGGCCTCAAAAAAAATTCCCGGCAGACTGACGGCGTCCGCTTGCGCGTTCCGGATCGTTTCACTACCTTTGCGGCCTCTATTCCCGAACATGGCACAGATAAACACACCCCAGGAAGTACTCGCGCGGGCTCAGCAGTCGGCAACGGGCAAAATGCAACTCCCGGCGGGCAAGACCCTCCTGCTGGCATTCCTGGCCGGCGCATACATCGCCATGGGCGGCCTCTTCTCGCTGATGGCGGGGTTCGGGTTCCCCGCAGCGGCCGAAGCGCCCGGCCTCCAGCGCCTGCTTTCGGGGCTGGTATTCCCGCTGGGGCTCATCCTGGTGGTATTCGCCGGGGCGGAGCTCTTCACGGGCAACAACGCCGTGCTCGTACCCGGGGCACTGGGCCGCAGGTACGGATGGGGCAAGGTGCTGCGCAACTGGGGGCTGGTATACGCGGGGAACTTCCTCGGAGCGGCTTTCTTCGCCTATTTCCTGGTGGTGCTGCCCGGCATGCTCTCGTCGGAGCTGTGGCGCGAAGCGGCCTGCAACGTGGCGCAGGCAAAGGTTTCGATGCCGTGGCTGACGGTATTTCTGCGCGGCGTGGGCGCCAACTGGCTGGTATGCCTGGCGGTATGGCTCGGGCTGAGTGCCGACGACGCGGCTGGCCGTATGATGGGATTGTTTTTCCCGGTCATGTGCTTCGTGGTGATCGGCTACGAGCACTGCATCGCCAACATGTTCTTCATCCCGCTGGGGATGATGCTGGGCGCCCCGGTGACGGCGGCGGACATGGTCGCCGCAAACCTGATTCCCGCCACGCTCGGGAACATCGCGGGCGGCGGGATCTTCGTCGGCGGGCTCTACTGGTACCTCAACCGGAAATAGGGGTCAGTCCGCCTGCCTGAGCCACAACCGCCCGTGGCGGAAATCGAAAACCACCCGGAAGGCGGAGAAGAATTTTACGCCGAGGAACCCGTCGCCGGGGAGTTCCATCGGTTTGTCGAGCACCACGACGGGCAGCCCGCCGAAGGAGTAGCGCCCCATGAAAGTGGCGACGGCGGGCATCAGCACCCGCAGGGTCATTCCGCCCGGCGTACGGCCTTCCACCAGATCGACAGGGGCGCGTGACACGAATTTTCCGACCTCAGGTTTGAACGCGAAGAGTGCCAGCAGGTTGGCGTTGCCCAGATCGACGACCAGCCGCATCGGCATCGCACGGCTGCGTCCCCGGTCGTCGGACAAACGCACTGTATCCACGACCCAGAACATCCCCGACTGCCCGTCGGGCACCAGTTCGTAGGCCTCCCACCCGTCGCCGGGCTGCGGCAGGCTCCCGGATGAGAGCGGGCGGAAAATGCCGCGGCGGACATCGAGCTCGAAAATACCGGGCGCGGCCACGCTGTCGGTCGTGAAGGTATGGAGCGGGTAGAGCAGGTCGCAGGGCCTGCGTCGCCTGAGGTCGACGACATAGCTCTCGCGCAAACTGCGCGTATCCCCCACCCTGAGCCCCGGCGCCAGTTTATAGCGGGCCGAATAGTCCGTGCCGCCGGCCATGCGGAAACGCACGGGACGTTCGAGTTCGACGGGTTCGAAAAGCCCGGGGTGCGACCAGACCAGCGCGCTGTCGATCAGCGGAAAATAGACGCCCGATTCGAGGAACACCCGCACCGGTATGGAATCCCCTACGAAAGACGCCGCATAGAGCAGATCGCGCTCGCAGGTAAGCTCCCATGCCGTGCCGGAAGGCTGTTGCCCGGCCGGGCTTCCGGCTCCGGGAACCGAACCGGGCATATCCGCCGCAGGGCGGTCATGTCCGGCGGCAGGGGTATGCCCGCCCGCCGGCGACGGGTTTCCCGGCGCCGCAGCCAGCATCGCCGCGGGGATGGCGACGAACAACAGCAGCATGATGGGTCGGCAGTGCAACATGGTCAGCGGAAGTCTATGAATTCGTACCCGGCGTAGTTATCTTTCGCAAAGGCCTTGAGCGGCGTTTCGAGGGGCTTGATGCCCAGCACCGAAACCTGCACCTGCTCGCCGTCGTAATCGTAGCGGAGCGACACGGGACGCATCGCGGCGGTATCGACCGTAAGGACGATATTGCCCGCCGAGGAGGTATTCCCCGGCGCAGGGGTCAGCCGCACCACGGCACGGCCCTCCTGCTCGCCGGCGAGCGACGCGGCGTATTCGCTGCCGAGGAAATCGAAGGCATGGACGGGGTTATTGAGGATATTGCGGCTGTCGGTGTCGACCACGTCGATCGTCACCTCGCGGCGGCGGTTGTCCACCTCGTAGCGCACGGCTCCGTCGCAGTAGACCTCGGCATCGCCCAGCACGAGGTAATAATTCTCCCCCTCGACGGCATAGCGCCCGCGCGTGACGTATTCGTCCGAGCGCACCTCGAACGACACCCCGTAGGCACCCAGCGCCCGGAAGCCGTCGCTGACCCCGGCCAGGATCGCGTCGGCACGGTCGGCGGCCGGGACATTATTTGCGGCAGCCGGAACATTGACAGCGGCCGGGACTGCGGCGACGGATTGCATCGCGGAAAGCAGCAACAGGAGGGACAGGAGTCGTTTCATGGCAGCATCAGAATAGGCCCAGCTCCTGCAACTTGGCTTCGAGCGAGGGCATGTCATGGAAAAGGATGTCGCGCGGCTTGGCTCCCTGCTGGCGGCCGACGATGCCGGCACGTTCGAGCTGCATCATGATGCGCCCGGCACGGTTGAAGCCCACCTCGTAGTTGCGCTGGATCATCGAGGTCGAGATATTGCCGCCCGAAACGGCGTCGCGGGCGATCTCGGCGAAGAGCGAATCGTATTTCACGGGGGCGGAGTCCTCGCTGCCCATGCTCCCCGAAGAATCGCCCGTATCGGGCGTATAGTCGGGCAGCGAATAGGCCGAGGTATAGCCCTGCTGCTTCGATATATACTCGACGATGCGTTCGACCTCCTTGGTTTCGACCAGCGCGCACTGGATACGGATCAGTTCCCCGTCCTTCGAGAAGAGCATGTCGCCGCGGCCGATAAGCTGGTTGGCCCCCGGCTGGTCGATGATCGTACGCGAGTCGATCATCTGCATCACGCGGAAGGCGATACGCGCGGGGAAATTGGCCTTGATACCGCCCGTGATGACCTTCACGTCGGGGCGCTGCGTGGCGATGATCAGGTGGATGCCGACGGCACGCGCCTTCTGCGCGAGGCGCATGACGGGCCCCTCGACCTCGCGGGCGGTCATGATCAGATCGGCGAACTCGTCGACCACCACGACGATATAGGGCAGGTAGCGGTGTCCCTTTTCGGGATTGAGCCGCCGCGCCGTGAATTTATCGTTGTATTCGGCGATGTTGCGGGCTCCCGCCATCTTGCAAAGTTCCAGCCGGTTGTCCATCTCCGTACAGAGCGAGTTGAGCGTATAGACCGCCTTTTTGGGGTCGGTGATGATCGCGTCGTCCTCCGACTCCATCTTGGCCAGGAAATGGCGTTCGATCTTGGCGTAGAGCGAGAACTCGACCATCTTGGGGTCGATCATCACGAACTTGAGCTGCGCGGGGTGCTTGCGGTAGAGCAGCGAGGTGATGATGGCGTTCAGCCCCACGGACTTACCCTGTCCCGTGGCGCCCGCCACCAGCAGGTGCGGCATCTTGGCCAGGTCGAACACGTAATTCTCGTTCTGGATCGTACGGCCGATCACCACCGGGAGCTCGGCCTTCGACTCCTGAAAACGCAGCGAACGCACGGCGGAGTACATCGACACCACCTGCTTATCGCGGTTGGGCACCTCGATGCCGATGGTTCCCTTGCCGGGGATAGGGGCGATGATGCGGATACCCAGCGCCTTGAGGCTCTGGGCGATGTCGTTTTCGAGCCCCTGGATCTTCGAGATCTTGACGCCCTGCGCCTGCACGATCTCATAGAGCGTCACGGTGGGGCCGACCGTGGCCTTGATACGCTGGATGGGGATGCCGAAATTGCGGAGCGTATCCTCGATCTTGGTCTTGTTCTCGAAAATCTCCTCGTCGCTCACTTCCGAGTCGGAAACATAGTCTTCGAGCAGCGTCACGGGCGGCTTGTGGTAGTTCACGAGGTCTTTCAGCGGGTCGTAGCTCTCGGTCGGGATCGCCTTTTCATCGACCAGACGGGCTTCGTTGGCCTCGACGGTCACGACGACGCCCCCGGCAGGAACGGGTATCTCGGTAAACGGCCCGTCGGGGAGCGGCTCCCCGGATACAGGAGCGGCAGCGGAGGGCATCCCGGCAACAGAGGGCATCCCGGCAGCCGGGGCCGGTGTCCCGACGGGGTCTTCCCCGCCCAGGGATAATTCGGTGAAAGGTTCGTCGGACACAGGCGCAGCAGGCCGGACAGCAGTGCCGGCGGCAGGACGCACCGCGGGGCGTTCCAGCTCGACAAGCCCGCTGGGGCCGATCACCAGCCGGCCTTCGGGGCGCGACAGGTCGACCTCGGTAAACTCGCCGTCGTCATCGGATGCGGCGGCCTCTGCCGCCTGCGGGGCTTCGGGCACAATGGGCATGCCGTCGGGGCCCAGTTCCACGAACGGATTGTCGTCCGCATCGCGGCGGGCGGCCTGCGGGGCGGCGGGAGTCCCGGCGGCAGCAGGCCCGGGAGTACGTACAGCGCGGGGCATTTCCGGCACCGGACGCTGCACGGCCAGTTCGAGTTCGGGACGGCGCACGACCACCTCGGGCTCCGCCTTCACGGCAGACTCCACGGCCGGAGTGTCGGCCGACCGCCTGGCAGGCCTCTCCCCGGGATTCCCGGCGGATTCCGCAGATACGGCAGCCGCATCCCCGGCGGCATCGGACGGTTGCCCGTGCGCGTGCACGACCTTATGTTTGACGATCTCGACGATCTTGCCGCTCTTATCGACCATGACGTTGCCCGCACGGTTGACCTTGTTGATGAAATTGCGGTTGATGAATACCCCCGTAAGGATCCAGCAGCCCAGCAGCAGGATCAACGTCCCCAGCACCCCGATATGCGTGCGCAGCAGCGCTGCGGTCTCGATGCCGAAGGCACCGCCCCACCCCGTCGAACTGCAAAGGCTCCACTTGTCCGAGAAGGCGAAGCCCAGCGTCAGCGAACCGAGGATCAGGATGAGGAAAAGCGAGAGGATCGAATGGTTGAACAGCAGCGGGCGCTGGCGGATGACGCGCACGCCGACGAGCACCACCATCACCGGGATCAGAATGCCGGACACGCCGAACGAGTTGTCGACCAGCAGGCGTCCCAGCCTGGCACCCGCCCAGCCGCAGAGATTTCCAGGCTCGACGCCCAGCGTGGCACGTTCCTCGGGCGAGAGCAGCAGCCCGCTCTGGTCGGCCGCCCAGGTAAAAAACGAGAACAGTACGGCCGAGGCGGCGAACACCCCGATGAAAAGCAGCAGCAATCCTGCGACCCAGCGCGCACTGTCGCTGTTGGAACGCTGGACTTTCTGCCGTCCGTTGGGGGATGAGGATGTATTTTTAGATGCCATCTGTGTTGCGCTTGATTTTTATCAAGCGAAGTTACGCATTTTTTTCGACATTTCGGAATATCGCGATGTAAAATCGGGTTCGGAAGCGAATCCGGCGCTATTAAAGTGCCCCCAAGGCCTTGCGTTCCAGGCGGAGGCGGTAGGCCTCGTCGGCAAAGGTGCGGAACGTATATTCCGCGCGGTGGGCGGGGTCGACGTGCAGGCCGTAACGGTCGAGCAGCTGCACGACGCGGCGGGCGACGGCGGGCGAAGGGTCGACGACCGTGACGCCGCGGCCCGCGACGACACGTTCGAGGACGGGAAGCAGGAAAGGATAGTGCGTGCAGCCGAGCACGATCTGGTCGGCCCCGTGCTCCAGCATCTCCGCGACGGCGGCACGGACGGTAGCCTCGGCCTCGGGCGTAGCTTCGAGGTCGTTTTCGACCAGTTCGACGAAGCCCCGGCCTGGCGCCGTGACAAGGTCTACGCCGTCGCCGTACCTGGCCGCCGTGCGGCGGAAGAGCTCGCCGTCGAGGCTCCGTTCGGTAGCCAGTACCCCCACCACCCCGCTGCGGGTCGCCAGGCAGGCGGGTTTCACGGCCGGCTCCATGCCCACGATCGGCATGGGGGCGTATTTTTCGCGCAGGAAGTCGATGGCGGCGGCCGTAGCGGTATTGCAGGCCACGACGACCAGCTTGCACCCCTGCGCCACAAGGAAGGCGACCGCTTCGTCGGCAAGGCGCCGCACCTCCTCGCGGGGGCGCGACCCGTAGGGGCAGTTCTTACCGTCACCCAGGTAGACGAGCGACTCAGCGGGGAGCGCACGCCGCACCTCGCGCCAGACGGTCAGCCCGCCCAGCCCCGAATCGAAAACACCGATGGGTGCATTATTTGAAAGTTTATCCACGTCTTTCAGGAGTTGCAGCATATCATCGTCCGCGGCACAGCCGCGTCGTATCGTTCGCTGCGGTTTCCGCTACCCCGGGTACTCCCGGGGCCGCAGCCGCAGGGTCTTTTCTATTTCAGGCCGAGTTGCCTCAGGATATGCTCCACGACCTGGTCGTCGGACATCGCATCGCAGTCGACGACCAGATGCGCCTGCGCATAGAAGGGTTCGCGCACGGCCATATCGCGTTCCATGAAAGCGACCAGTCCGGCATCGTCCAGCCCCCGCAAGCGGGGACGTTTCCGGCGTCCGTAGGGGCTCAGGCGGCGGGCGATTTGCTCCGCAGTGCGGTGCAGGAAGACGGTATGCCCCACGCCGTTCATGCGCTGCATGTTATCGCTCCAGGTGGGGAGCCCCCCGCCCGTCGAGACCACCGTTTCGCCGCCTGCGGCGATCGCCCGTTCGAGCGCTTCGCGCTCCGCTTCGCGGAACCGTGCCTCGCCTTCATAACGGAAGACATCGGCCACGGAGGCTCCCGCCTGCTCCTCGACCAGCGCATCGGTATCCACGAAGCCGACGCCCAGCCTGCGCGCCAGCTTGCGCCCGAGGGTGCTCTTGCCGCATCCCATGTAACCGACCAAAAAGAGGGGTTTCATCGCCGGCAGGTCAAAACAGGTTCAGTTGTTCGGGGTCGATCACCTCGTCGGCATCGCCCCGGGCGCGTTCGATCTCGAACTCCACCCCGCCGGAAACAGCCGCAGCGTCGCCGGCACCGGCATCCGCCGCCCCGTCATCCGCCCCGCCGCCGGAGAGCAGGCCGTCGGGAATCTCCCCGGCATCGCCGTCGTCCGAAGGTTCGGGCTCGGGCGGCAGTTCGGGTTCGATGAAGCGCAGCGTAGCGACCTCGTAGGTCGTCAGGCGCTTGCCCTTGGCGCGGTGGCTCTTGACGCCGACGAATTCGTCGACGTCGACCTCGTCCGCGGGACGCGACGCATGCGCCCCCTTGTAGGTGATTTCGAGTTTGGCGCCCGTGCGTTCCGTCACGGCGACCAGGTCGGCCTGTCCGTCCTCGTCGAGGAAGAACTGCATCTTGTCGCTCATCTCGGCCGTGAAGCGCTTCATGTAATAGAACTGCTGCGAACGGTCGTAGTAGCAGACGCTGTAAACGCGGTCGGGCTCATAGCGGCTCACGCGCACGGTCTCGTCGGGGAAATGCTGCCCGAGGTCGTAACCCGTGATATAGTACTGGTTCTTCGACGTCCAGACGATGATCCGGTCGTCGCCCTTGAACTCGCCCAGCAGCTTGCCGCGGCCGTCGGCGTTCAGGCGGCGGACATCCTCGTCGAACCAGACGTTCTGGCCGCCGAGCGTCGAGGTGCCGCGCTCCTTGAGGACGATCTTATGGATGCCGTAGCGCGAGAAGAGGTTGCCCTGGCTCTGGCGCCCCTTGATGGCGAGGGTCGAGAAATCGAGGTCGACGATCACCTTCTTGAGACGCGGACGGGGCTTGAAGTAAACCTTCAGCACCTCGGCCTCACCATTCGGATTGACAGACATATAGAGTATCTCGCTCTTGGGCGTACCCTTGGTGATGTCGTACTCCTTGTCGCGCGTGATGGCCTTGATGGCGCAGCGCTTCATCATGATCGGGCCGTTCTTGCCGTCGCGGTACAGCACGTTGTAGATCGTGCGCTCGTCGTTGCGCTTGAAGACCCCGATGTAGTAGATGCCCTTCTCGAAGAAGGCCTTGTCGCTCACCTTGGTGATGACGTAGCGGCCGTCCTTCGTGAAGACGATCACGTCGTCGATGTCCGAGCAGTCGCATACGAATTCGGCGTCCTTCATCGACTTACCGATGCCGAAGAAGCCCTCGGCGCGGTCGACGTAGAGCTTGGCATTGGTCACGGCGACCTTCGTGGCCTCGATGTTGTCGAACTCACGCAGCTCGGTGCGGCGCTCCTTGCCCTTGCCGTACTTGTCGCGGATACGCTCGTAGTAGGCCACGGCGTACTCGGTGAGATGGTCAAGGTCGTACTGCGTGGCCTTGATGTCCTCTTCGATCTGACGGATCTCGTTGTCGGCCTTGTCGCTGTCGTAACGCGAGATGCGGATGAACTTCAGTTCCGTCAGGCGCTGCACGTCGGAGAGCGTGACCTCGCGGCGCAGCCGTTTCTTGAACGGTTCGAGCCCCTTGTCCACGGCGGCGTAGGCCTCTTCGCGGCTCTTGCAGCCCTCGATGAGCTGGTAGAGCTTGTTCTCGATGAAAATGCGTTCGAGCGACGCGGCATGCCAGGCTTCGTTCAGTTCGCCGAGCCGGATCTCCAGCTCGCGTCCCAGCAGCCACTTGGTATGCTCGGCCGAGCGGCGCAGGATTTCGCTCACGCCCAGGAAATGGGGTTTCTCCTCCCAGATGACGCAGGCGTTGGGAGAGATCGAAACCTCGCAGTCGGTGAAGGCGTAGAGGGCGTCGATGGTTTTGTCGCTCGACTCGTCGGGCGAAACCTGGATGATGATCTCGACCTTGTCGGCCGTATTGTCATCGACCTTCCTGATTTTGATCTTGCCCTTGTCGTTGGCCTTGATGATCGAATCCTTGATCGACTCGGTGGTCGTGGTATAGGGGATTTCGGTGATGGCGAGCGTGCGTTTGTCGATCTTCGAAATCTTGGCACGCACCTTCACCGCCCCGCCCCGCAGGCCGTCGTTATAGCGGCTCACATCGGCCATGCCGCCCGTCGGGAAGTCGGGATAAAGCTGGAATTCGCGCCCTTCGAGGTGTGCGATGCAGGCATTGATGAGCTCCAAGAAGTTGTGGGGCAGGATCTTCGACGCCAGACCCACGGCGATGCCGTCGGAGCCCTGCGCCAGCAGCAGCGGAAACTTGATAGGCAGCGTGACGGGTTCCTCCTTGCGGCCGTCGTAGGACAGCATCCACTCGGTGGTTTTCTTGTTGAAGACCACTTCGGAGGCGAACTTCGACAGGCGCGCCTCGATGTAACGCCCCGCGGCGGCCTCGTCGCCCGTGAGGATATTGCCCCAGTTACCCTGACAGTCGATCAGCAGGTCTTTCTGCCCCAGCTGCACCAGTGCGTCCTTGATCGACGCATCGCCGTGCGGGTGGTACTGCATGGTCTGTCCCACGATGTTGGCCACCTTGTTGTAGCGTCCGTCGTCGACGACCTTCATGGCGTGCAGGATACGCCGTTGCACGGGTTTGAGGCCGTCCTCGACATGGGGTACGGCGCGTTCGAGGATCACGTACGAAGCGTAGTCCAGGAACCAGTTCTTATACATGCCCGTCAGTTTGCGCACGCCCCCTTCGTCCTGCGTCAGGCGGTCGAACTTGCCCGCCCTGGCCGGGGCGTCGGCGGCAGGGGCCGCGTCGGCCGCATCGCCGGCGGTCTGAGGGGTCGGGGCCTCTTCGTTGAGCGGCTCGTCCCGCCCGATGGTATCTTTTTCTTCTGCCATATTGCTTAGTTGATTGCGAGATCCTGCTCGACGATGTCCTCCTCGATGCGCAGGTTGTCGATGATGAAGCCCTGCCGTTCGTAGGTGTTCTTGCCCATGTAGAACTCCAGCAGGTCGTGGATCGGGTCGTCCTTGGTGATGCGAACCTTGTCCAGGCGGATGTTCTCGCCGATGAATTCGCGGAACTCGTCGGGCGAAATCTCGCCGAGGCCCTTGAAGCGCGTGATCTCGGCATTGGCGCCGCAGCGTCCGACGGCCTTCTGCCGCTCCTCCTCGGAGTAGCAGTAAAACGTCTCCTTCTTGTTGCGGACGCGGAACAGGGGGGTTTGCAGCACGAACAGGTGCCCCTGGCGGATCACGTCGGGGAAGAACTGCAGGAAGAAGGTCATCATCAAAAGGCGGATGTGCATGCCGTCGACATCGGCATCGGTGGCGATGATCACCTTGTTATAGCGCAGGTTGTCCATCTCCTCCTCGATGTTGAGCGCAGCCTGCAAGAGGTTGAACTCCTCGTTCTCGTAGACCACCTTTTTGGTCAGCCCGTAGCAGTTGAGCGGCTTGCCGCGCAGCGAAAAGACAGCCTGCGTGCGCACGTCGCGGCTCTTGGTGATCGAACCCGAGGCCGAGTTGCCCTCGGTGATGAAGATCATCGACTGTTCGGCCAGCTCGTGCTTGTCGGTGCGGTGTATCTTGCAGTCGCGCAGTTTCTTGTTGTTGAGCGAAACCTTCTTGGCTGTCTCGCGCGCCTTCTTCTGGATGCCCGAGATGGCCTTGCGCTCCTTCTCGTTCTCGACGATCTTCCGCTGGAGCACCTGCGCCGTCTCGGAATGCTTGTGCAGGTAGTCGTCGAGGTGCTTGCCCAGGAAATCGACGACGAAATTGCGCATCGACACGCCCGGCTCGATCTCCTTGGAGCCGAGTTTGATCTTGGTCTGCGATTCGAAGACCGGGTCGGTGACCTTGACCGAAATGGCGGCGATGATCGACGTGCGGATGTCCGAAGGATCGTAATCCTTGTGATAAAACTCCTTGATGGTCTTGGCGATCGCTTCACGGAAAGCCGCCTGATGCGTACCGCCCTGCGAGGTGTACTGGCCGTTGACGAACGAGAAATAGCTCTCGCCGTAGCCCGTGCCGTGGGCGATGGCCACCTCGATGTCATCGCCCGAAAGGTGGATCGGCGCATAGAGCGGCTCTTCGGTCATGTTCTCGCCCAGGAGGTCCAGCAAGCCGTTCTTCGAAACATAGCTCTGGCCGTTGAAACGGAAGGTCAGCCCCAGATTGAGGTAAGTATAGTTGCGAATCATCTGCTCGACATACTCCAGATTGTAGGAATAGTCACCGAACACCTCCCGGTCCACACGGAAACTGATAAACGTACCGTTTTTCTCCTGCACGCCGCTCTCCCAGCGGTCGCTCTGTTCGAGCCCCTGCGCGAAAGTCACCGTGCGGGCCTCGCCGTCGCGCACCGAACGGGCGGTAAATTCGCTCGAAAGCATATTGACGGCCTTGACGCCGACTCCGTTCAGTCCGACGGTCTTCTTGAAGGCCGAGCCGCCGTACTTACCGCCGGTGTTCATCTCGCTGACGGCCGCCGCGAGCGATTTGAGGGGGATGCCGCGGCCGTAGTCGCGCACCGACACCACCTTGTCCTCGATCGAAATGTCGATCTGGCGGCCGGCCCCCATGATGAATTCGTCGACCGAATTGTCCACGACCTCCTTGATGAGGACGTAAATGCCGTCGTCGGCCTGCGTGCCGTCGCCCAGCTTGCCGATATACATGCCGGGGCGCAGACGGATATGCTCCCGCGGCGAAAGCGTAACGATGGCGTCGTCGCCGTAGCTGTCGTTAGGATTGGTATTGAGTAAATCTGCCATAGTCTATTTTCGGTTTCGGATCTGGGCAAGGGCCGCGCTCATGGCGTCGTGCACCTCCTCCATCAGCACGTGCGTCTCGGTCGAGACGACCTTCGCGGCCGGTACGGGGGGCAGCACGCGGATGGTGATGCGGTTGCCCCAGTTGAACATCGCGTTCTTGCGGATAAGCGTCTTGGTGCCGTCCAGCACCACGGGGAGTATCTCCACGCCCGCCTCCCGGGCCAGCGTGAAGGCGCCCGCCTTGAAGCGGTGTATCTCGCCGTCTTTCGAACGCGTACCCTCGGGGAAGACGGCGACCGAAGCGCCGCGCGAGATCCACAGCTTGCCGTCGCGCACCATCTGCTCCAGCGCCTCGGAGGCGCGGCCGCGGTTGATGCAGATGTCGCCGTGGAGGATGAGATACTGCCCGAAGAAAGGCGTCTTGAAGACCTCGCGCTTGGAGACCCAGCGGAAATTGAGCGGGATGTAATAGAGCGTCGGGATGTCGATCACCGTATTGTGGTTCAGCACGATGACGTAGCTTTTCTTCCGGTCGACATGTTCGAGCCCCTCCACACGCTGCCGCCAGCGGGGCGGAATGGCGAAGAAGGTGCGCACCAGGATGCGTGACAGCTCGTGCACCACGCGGCGGCCCTTGTCGAAGGGATAGCACACGACCAGCGCCAGGGCCGACAGGATCATGAAGAAGGTGCACAGCAGCACCAGGAAGATATAATAAACCGCGCTTATCATAGTTTCAGCATTTTTTGCCGGGCATTCCCGCCCCGCCGTGCCTGCCCTGCTGCCGGATCGCGTCGGAAACGGCATGGCGGAGCGTTCGGAATCACATCGGGGGACAATGAGCCATAATAATTCAATCTGCAAATTTAGGAATTATTCGCGGGATTCCAGCCTCGCGGCGCACGATTTTTCAACAAAATTTCGACGACACCTATTTTATCGGGGACAGCCCTCCCCCGCTTTCCGCGACGCAGAAAGCGTACGCCGACAACTATACAAAGGCGGAATGCTGACGGGGGTGCGGGACGCGGCAGCCGGCCGGTCGCCGCAGGTAATAGGCAGCAAAGCGGGAGATTCCGTTTTGAATTTCCTGCCTTTTTTATAACTTTGTGCCATACATATTAGCGAAAGCTATTGTTTTTGGGTAGATAAAACGACCAATTTTAACGAAGCCAAGAAAACAGTAGTATTCCCGCGTCACGCGCGGGCTCTACCTGTTTGGCTTCGGGTGCTTGGTCGTACCCATCTACCGACAGAGGGGAGTCCGCGTTTTTTCATGCATGAACGGTCACCCCTCCCCCGGAAAAGGATAATTTTTTCGTAAAATTTAGTACTATGCATTGCAAAGTATAAATATTTTTACATATCTTTGCCCCGTCAACTAAAATGCAGTGCAGATTACAAACAACGACAGAATAGTATGAAAAAACTTATCTTCCTCATCGTAATACTGGCGCTGGCCGCCGCAAACGCATTCGCAGCCCGCATCTATCCGGCCGAGGGCCGCGTGGTGGACGAACAGGGACAGGCCGTGGAGTACGCCACGGTCGTGCTGCTGAAAGGCAGCGACCAGGTGGCGGGCATGGCCACCGACGACACGGGCCGCTTCGTGCTGAAAGTGCCTTCGGGCGAGTATACCCTGTCGGTACAATACCTCGGGTTCGACCCCGTCGTGCGGCAGGTGCGGGTCGAGGAGAACAACGACCTGGGCGAGATCGTGATGAAAAGCTCGACGACCCGGATCGAAGGCGTGGTGGTCAAGGCGCAGCTCATCCGCCGCGAGGCCGACCGCTTCGTGGTCGACGTGGCCAACGCACCGGCGGCGATCGGCAAGGACGGCATCGAGCTGCTGGAACGCGCACCGGGCGTTTGGATCGACGACGAGAAGATCTCGATAAACGGCAAGTCGGGCTCGAAGGTCTATGTCAACGACCGCGAACTGCGCATGGAGCCCGAGCAGCTGCTCACCTACCTGCGCTCGCTGCGCGCCGAGGAGATCCAGAAGATCGAGGTCGTACCGACGACGGGCGCCGACTACGACGCCGATTCATCGGGCGGCATCATCAGGATCACGCTCCGCAAACGCCGCGAGAACGGGTTGGACGGGTCGCTGTCGATGCGCACCACACAGAACGCGCGCCACCATTTCTATACGCCGAGCGGCAACATCAACATCCACACGGGCCGCCTCGACCTCTACGCCTCGGCATGGGCCGACCTGGGCAGGGACACGGCCGTCTCGGACGAACACACCGATTACACCACGGGCAATACGAACCTCACGTCCCATTCGGAAATCGCCGAACGCGACCGCAACTTCGGCGGCAGCATCGGCTCGGTATTCGAAATCAACCCCAAGCACAGCATCGGCGCCGAGTTCGAATACTGGCGCAACAACGAAAAGGGCCCGAACGACTCCTATACCGACTTCACGGACGCGGGTGCCGTAACCCGCACGGAAAGCCGCTACGGCATACACAACATCCGCGACAACTACTCGGCGACGTTCAATTACATCTACAAACTCGACACGCTCGGCTCGACACTCAAGCTGCTGGCCGATTATACGCGCCGCGCAACAAACGCCGACAACGACAATTTCAGCCGCATAACCTCCCCCGCGTCAGTCGTCGACTCGACCTACCGCGACAACTCGTCGAGCCTCTACGACATCACGACCGCCACGCTGGCCCTCGACAAGAAATTTTCGCCCCGCTGGTCGCTGCGCGCGGGCGCCAAGTTCACCTACAACGACATGCACAACGACGCGCTCTACGAATACGTGAAGGACGGCGCGTGGGTGCGCAACGACAACCAGAGCTTCACGATCAACTATACGGAGAACATCGCGGCGGCTTACGGCATCGCCTCGGCCAACCTCGGGCGCTGGAGCCTCGTGGCAGGGCTGAGGGGCGAATATACCCACACCCGGGGCAAGGGCGGCGACATCTCGCAGAACTACTTCAGCCTCTTCCCCAACGCGAACGTCTCCTATGCCCTGACCAAAGACGGGGCCTACTCGCTCATCGCCCAGTATGCCCGCACGATCGAGCGCCCGCGCTTCTGGAGCCTCAACCCGCAGCGGTTCCAGATCTCGGACTACACCTACCAGACGGGAAACCCCGAACTCGACCCGGCTTACAAGCAGGACATCAGCCTGACGCTGGTGCTCAAGCACAAGTACACCCTCACGGGCGGCATGACGATCCAGCGCGACGAGATACAGCAGACGATACGCCCCGACGCGGACGACCCGGCGCGCCTGTGCCTGGCGTGGACCAACTTCGACACGACGAAAAACTATTACCTCACGGCCAACGCACCGTTCCAGTTCACCAAATGGTGGACGATGAATCTCAACCTCACCTACATCCGGCAGGGGCAGCGCATCGACGAGCACAGCGCCGAAAAACATTACAACTTCTATTTCGTAAACAGCTCGACGACCTTCTCGCTGCCCGCGAAATTCTACATCGACCTGTCGTACCGGTTCCAGAGCCGCATGGACTTCGGCAACTGCTGGGTAAAACCGCTCCATTTCCTGAACGCAGGGATCAAGAAGCGTTTCGGCGACAAGTTCACCGCCTCGTTCTCGGTGCGCAACCTGATCGAGCGCCCGCAGCACATCGGTGCCCGCGGCGACGGGTTCGTGCGCATGGTCGACGTCAAACAGCAGTGGAACGACCGCAGCTTCACGATCGGGGTGACCTACAACTTCAAGTCGGGCAAAACCTTCAAACGCAAGGCGGTCGAAGCAGGTTCGGCCGACGAGAAGAACCGCCTGTAAAGCTCCCGGGGCAGCATCACGGGACACACGACCCGGATCGCATGACCCGAAACACAATATCCCGGAACGTACACAGCACCGCGGCACACAACATCCCCAAACGTGCACAGCAGGACACAGCATCGCGGGATACAACCCGGATCGCGTGACGGGGAACACAGCAACCCGAAAAGCAGCATCCTGAAACGCCCCCTCCCGACCAGTCGGCCGGGAGGGGGCGTTTGTCCGGTTGCCAAAGGCCGGCAGGGAAAGGCAGACGGCAATTGCAGGATACAGTTAAAAAAATAAAATAGTATTTAATCGACTGAATAATTGTAAAATAAATTATTTATCCGTATATTCGATTTAAATTATTTCACAATTACAAACCCAAAACACATTGCATCCCTGCTCATCCCGCGTCTGAAAATAAAAAAAAAACATCCTTCCGGAATACCCGGATCATAGCAGGCCGGATTCCGGCCTGTGCAACAAACCGGTCGTGCGGCGACTCCCGGCTCAAACCGGATTCGGGTTTTTGACGGACGATTGCGGATTTTCATAACGAAAATCGGTACTACACAGTAAATTGCAACTAAAACAAGGTCAACCATGTTACGAAAAATTTTCGGGCTGCTCATTTTCCCGATTCTGGGCGCTTCCGTCCATACTTATGCCCAGGAGGAGTATGACCAGCAAATTTTCCAATACATCAACCAGGAAAAATGGTTCGATGCCAAATCCCTTTACGACACCCGCCACGACGACCTGTCCGAGGTTATCCGCCTGATTTCCGGCGCATTCCTGGGAGCATATTTCAACAGGCCGGCCGAAGGGGTGGCCGCTATCGAAGAGCTGCTGGCCAAATACGGCGGACAGCTCGGGGGACAAGCCGTCATGTACAGGATGCTGGCTGCCAAGAATTTTGCCTCTATGCGTGCCTATGCGAAAATGGATTCTGTATTCACCTATATGCTGGCCTACGACGCCCCCTACCTCGACGACCAGACCCGGAAGGGGATTGCCTCGGGGCTGGAGCAATGCCGGAAGATAGCCCGGCTGCCCCGGACGGAGGTGATCGACCGCTCGCGGGAGGGTTCCCCCGGCACGGTCGGCATGGAGTTGGAGGACGGCCTATTTTACCTGAACGCAGGCTATTGCGGCAAAAGCGTGAAAACCCTGCTGGATATCGGGGCCGAATATACTTCGATAGACCAGAGCCTGGCCGACGAACTGGGTGTCCGGATATTTCAGGATTCACTGCGGATGTCCCCGGCATCTTACATGAAACTGGGAATTCTCGACTCCCTGCAAATCGGATCCATCACCCTCAAAAACGAGATTTGCTGTGTCTTCCCCGACGGTCTGGCGGCACGGAATCGGGAAGCGACCGCCGATTCGGGCATCACACGGATCCGGGCGATGCTGGGGATTTCGACGCTGAGGAAACTATCGGCCCTGACCGTGGATGTAGAGCACGGAACCATCACGTTCGACACCGGGAAGCAACCGCAAACCGGGATTGCCAACTTCATGCTGAAAGACAACATCCCCTACCTGTGGCTGGAACTGAACGGGATTCCGGCGATGATGCACTGGGACACGGGGATGAACGCCAAACCCCGCTTATCGGGCAAGTTCTATGCGGAACACGCATCGTCGCTCCCGGAACTGGGCCCCGTCCGCAAGGGGTCGGAAATAACCGCGGCCGGGGCAGCGGAATACCGTTACCATGCACTCGGCGGCATTTGCGCGAAGATAGGATCGCGGGAGGTGATCCTGCCGGAGGTGCGGGTCGTTTTCGACACGGAGGACATGCATACGGCGGAGGTGCCCGGTTATGACGGGCAGATGAACAACATCGTCGATGTGCGCCGGATACGGATCGACTTCGAAAATATGTGCGTGACGATGGAATGACGGCACCCGGATAACGGAAATGAAATTCAGATGTGAGGCTATGAATCGGACAGCAGTAATTGTTATAACCTGTATTACGGCCGGATATTTTACAGGCTGCGGCGCACCACAATCTGCGGATCGTATCGACGAGAGCCGGGCTACTACAATTAAAATAGCCACAAACAACGGCACACCCGATTTGGACAGTATTGTCCGCAACCATAAATTCACCCTCCTCGAGACATCGGAAGAATGTCTTGTCGGCGAGGTTTATAAATTATCATGCCGGAATAAAAAGTACTACATACTGGACCGGCACCTGCAAAAAGCCCTGTTCGTATTCGACGAAGAGGGTAAATTCCGCAATCGTATAGGACGCAGAGGCCGCGGCCCCGGAGAGTTTATCGAACCGACGGATTTCATCGTGTCAGACTCGACCGTAACGGTGTTCGACATGTTCGGCCATAAACTTCTCTATTACAATCCCGACGGAACATTTATAAGATCGGTACGCCTGCCCTACTCAATTTATGAGATAGAGTCGGGCGGCGACGGTTCTGCCATTTATGCCGTCGGCGGGGATAATTCCAAATGCGATTCGCTGAAAAACTACGAATTGCTCGAGATAGGCCCCGAGGGGGATATTCGGGCAAAAGTCTATAAAAACAAGTACTCGATGGATTTCAGCAACAAATACGATTTGCAGGGCTTCGACGAAGATGTTATCTACAAAAAGGCATTCCGGCCGGCAGTATACATGCTCCGGGATAAAAAATTATATGCAAAATATATTTTCGACATTCCTTCCCATGCACTTCCCGGCGACTATGAAAAACTGTGCAGGGGGAATTTCGAAAGGTTTATAAAACAATACAGGGACGAATACACCTATTTCAACGGTCAATTCTGGGAGACAGACCGTTATGCAGGAATCGGCATCACGGCCAAACGCATGCCCTACCTGGTGGTTTACGACAAGGATACGCACCGTACCGTATCGGGACTGGTCGGTATCACGTTCGGGGGAAACGAGCCAGACAGGAACGGACTGTTCGCCACGGTAATGAACGGCCCGATAGACGTAGCCGGGAACCGGATTACAGGTGTGCTCGACCAAACCAGGTTATCCCCCGGCATGCAAGCGGCATTGTTCGGCCAACGGGAGGAAACCGGCTATGCCAATCCGGTGATCGTCACATTGGATTTGATGCCCTGAGTTATTCGAGCGCACGCAGTGCGGGGTCTGCGAAACCAATTTTTCGGTTCCAGTCCAAGCCGACCCGGCTGAATCCCCCGCCCGGCTTTCGATGGCAGGACAGAGCGCAGTGCGGTATATAAATTGCTGCATGGCGGGGAAAAACACCTCGTCATGCAGCAATTCTATTATCTGGCAGTCCTGTTCGTGGCGGGCGGCGTGGGCTCGGCGCTCATCGTCGCGGCCGACCTGCGTACGCGCCGGCAACCGATGCGCATTATGGAAAGCGTATGGGTACTCACCGCCCTCTGGGCGAGTTTTTTCGGGCTATGGGCCTATTACGCCTTCGGACGCGCCACGCGGCACATGCCCGTGCAAAACAACGGCACCGGAAAGCAGAAAGACTCCGCGAAAATCAGCGAGCCGGCAAAAGGCGGCGGCATCGGGGAAAACGGAAACGAACGGAAGGTCGGCAGCGCCGGGCAGGAAACGGAGAACAGAAAGCCCGGCACGGGCCGACGGAAAGACCTGTCCGTAGCGGGGACGGATCCATGGAAGGTCTCGGAGCCGGAACCGGCCATGAACATGCCGGAACCGGCGATGACCGGGATGCAGATGGAGAACGGAACCACGACAGGAGCGGACGGGGCGGAAGATATGCCCGGAATGAAAGGGACGGCGCTCAAAGCGGGCATGGCAGATGAGGCGGGCATACCGGGAATGACAAACAGGATGGATATGCCGGGAATGACAAACAGGGTGGATATGCCGGGGATGGCTGACAAGGCGGACATGTCGGGGATGACAAACGAGCCGAACATGTCCGGGACTATGGAAGGCATGGACGGGATGGGGAATATGCCGGGGATGAAAGGGCGGCCGCGGTGGCAGCCGGTCGTCTTGTCGACGCTCCACTGCGGGGCGGGGTGTACGCTGGCCGATATCGTCGGCGAATGGTTCCTCTTCTTCGTCCCGGTAGCCATAGGCGGAAGCATACTGGCAGGGACATGGGTCGTGGATTACCTCCTGGCCCTGGCATTCGGCATCGGGTTCCAGTACGCCGCGATCCGGGGCATGGAACGCACGCTCCCGCGCGGTGAAGCGATACGCCGTGCCGCCAAAGCCGACATACTCTCGCTCACGGCATGGCAGGCCGGCATGTACGGCTGGATGGCCGTGGCGATCTTCGCGCTCAACGGCGGTGAGGCAATGCCCCGCACCTCGTTCGTATTCTGGTTCACGATGCAGGTCGCCATGGCATGCGGGTTCCTCGTGGCGCTGCCCGTAAATATCCTCCTGATCCGGGCCGGCATAAAAAAAGGGATGTAGCCGCACCG
>OMAK01000184.1_pt1 | contig 38060 bp, 38 predicted proteins | sample 1644681 | NCBI WGS metagenome assembly OMAK01 (sample SAMEA103958133, study PRJEB25191) | human gut metagenome | biome: human-associated habitat [ENVO:00009003]; feature: intestine environment [ENVO:2100002]; material: feces | place: Germany | collected 2013/2015 | reverse complement strand
CGAAGTAACGTCTGTTCTAAAAGATTCTCAGCATAACTTTTTTCTGCGCATAAAAGGCGTTATGTTGAGCTCAACATAATGCGTGCAATATGCATTCTGTATTCTATCACGGTACAATCGAATGGCGGTTGTTCAACTCCACGCTCCATGCGGGTGAAGCGAAAGCCAACATCATTCTGGCTATGACGATCTCTGCGCAGGGTATTAACCAGAAGTACACGCAGTTCCGAAAAACGCCCATCGGGGATAATCCGGCGTTCACCTTCCGCACCTTTCTGCTGCGGCTGGGGCTCATCGGTCCGGAGTACAAAAATGTGCGGATGCACCTGCTGAAGAACCTGCCCGGTGACAAGGCGTGGCGGCACGACAAGTCGCTGTATCCCAGCAATCAACCACGGCCCCGCACGGATGAGGCCAGATAGGAGAAGAAATGTCGAAAAAAGAATATTTTGCTTATGGTTCCAATCTGAATTTTGAGCAGATGGCTTACCGCTGCCCGGAGGCAACCGCCGTGGGTATCGCCAAGCTGGACGGCTATGAGCTGGCGTTCCGGCGCGGCTACCTGACGATTTTGCCCAAAGAGGGCGCAAGCGTTGAAGGGTTGATTTGGTCTGTCACCGACCATGACGAATCACAGCTTGACTGCTACGAGGGCTACCCGACATTCTATGACAAGGAGACCATGACGGTCACGGATGCAGATGGCACGCCGCACGAAATTATGGTTTACACGATGAACGCACCGTACCGCGACCAGTTGCTCCCGGTCAGCAGCCGTTACAATGCGGTTGTCATGCAGGGGTGTCTGGATGCGGGCATCTCTCCGCAGCAGTTCTATGATGCTGACGAAAAATACCGCAAGGCCTACAAGGCCAGAGCCGCGCCCTGTTCCAAGAAACACGCTCCCGAACGCTAACCAAGCCCGCTGCACCGTGCAGCGGGCTTTTTCTTTTGCAACAAAAGGAGAACCAGTATGAAAAACAAACACAGAATAAAGCAGGGATTGTCGCTGCTGCTGGCGGGAGGGATTGCGCTCACAAATCTGGGCGCAGCGCTGCCCGTTTTTGCAGAGGATGCCCCCGCCACGCCGGAGAATGCCGAAGCGGCCACCCCCGAAACTGCCGAAGCGGACACCACGGCACCAAACCTTGTGCAGATTACCGAGAATCTTTACAACGATCTGCCGGACGCGCCTACCGGCAGTTACCTTGGCAGCATGGGTCTGCCCGTGGCAACCGGCGAGACAAAAATCGGTATCTCCGCGTGGGTTTCTGACCTGTATGACGGCGTAGATGCCCATATGGATGCCGATGCGCTGAACGCAGATGAGAACACGGTCACAATCGGCAAAACTCCCGGTACAGACTATGCCATTGTTCCACTACTGGCGCAGGTCGAATACCCGACAGACGGTGCGGTATCTAAAATCATACTGCCGGACGGTGTAGAGCTTTTAAGCTACCGCTCCACCGATTATGAGCCGATCCCGGCAGACGATCGGGAACAGGCTGAAATCCTGCACCAGACATACTCGGAGCAATCGGCGGCAGCCACCGGCCTGTATGTAAAAGCCTCTGCCGATTTTACGGCGCAGCTGGTCTATACGGATTCGGACGGCAGTTCGCAGTCAAAATCTATCCATGTACAGATCAGCGAGGATGCCGCACCCACACAGATGTATGCCGACACCGGCGATGACGGCATTGCCGCCTATGCTGCAGGACCGACTCCGCCGTATGCCACCGGCAAAATCACAAGCATCGCCAAGGAGGGCGGCACATGGCTCATTTGGTTCAACGGTCAGGAAGCCTACTGCTGCAGCCACGGTCTGAACGGCCAGCCCAAGGGCTGCCCCACCTACAGCTTCTCTCATGTGTCCCGCCTTGAACCCGGCCAGTATACGCCGGGCAACCACTATGCAAACCAGGTCAACATCTGGGGTGGTCTTGGCCAGCTGAGTCTCGATATGCTGGATGATCGTCCTGTTGTGGCAAGCCTTGAAGATGATCCTGAAGGCGGCGAAGAACAGCCGGACATCCTTGGCAGCCTTTACGATGAAACCCAGCAGTGGATCATGGAAAACTATCCCGACAGCTACGCGGCGCAGACCTATATTGCTGCTGCAGAAGAACTGGTAAACGGTACAGATGCGCAGTCCGGGGAAAACGGCTACTACACCTACATCTATAACCCGCCTGCAGGGTATGCGTGGCAGGTTGTGGCACTGGTCGGTGAAGAAATTGCGGGCGGCACTGAGATCCCGGATGTACCGAGTGTTCCGGAACCGAAGTATTATTCCGCTGCGTGGACAGCTCCCGCCCAGACTGCCAGCGGAAGCTTTGATCTGACATTCACTGTCAACACCGACAAGTACCAGCAGAACACGCTGGAAAAGGTGGACGGCGCGGTCATTACCGTCACGCCCAGCCGGACCGGCGGCAGCGTGGACGGCGGCAGCTGGCAGATGACACCTGCCGCAGCGCAGACCATTACCACAAGCGGTCACACGCAGGATGACAGTTTTCACCTCAACGGCGGCGATGGTTCTGCCACATGGACGGTTCACTACGAGGTGTCCAAGACCAGTACCAGTACGCTCAGCGGGCAGGAAGGACCGTTCACCAGCCAAGCCGAAGCAGACGCCGCTGCCGAAGCCGCCAAGAACGCAGCCATCGGGCAGCTGCAGAACGAAGCGCAGGGCATGGTGGACGCCGCCATTGCCTCGGCGCGGGCGCAGCTTGCGAACGTCACCTTTGCATACGATGAAATCAACATCCCGCATGGCTTTGATTCCACGCCTGGTGCGCTGGGCAGTCACCAGACCATTACAGTTCCTGCCAACAGCTCGAACGATTACAAGATGAAAAACGATGAGTGGTCGGTCAAGGTCAGCATCGACAAAATCGACAGCGAAACCAAGCAACGCATCAAGGGCGACGCCGAGTTTAAGATTTTTGAGTGGGATGTGGTTCGGCAGTGCTATATCCCGACAGGCGGATATAACCAATACAAAGTTGAACGCCAGAGCAACGGCACTTACAAGGTCATCAACCACAGCGACTATGCGGGCGGTTCGGACGATTTGTTCTACACCCAGCGCAACGAGGGCAAGTTTGTCATCGTGGAGAGCCGCGCGCCCAGCGGATATTACGGCGATTGGACGGATGTGACCAAACCCGGCACGGCAGGCTCTGTGCTGGGCAAGCGGGCGTATGCCTTTGAAATCACGAAAGCGTTGGACGGTCAGACCATTTGGCTGGGAAACGCGGATTATAACGCCGACATCAGCACGACCAACAGCGGCGGCACCCTTATCGACACCGGCGAGGGTGTGGTCACCATCACCTTTGGCAGCCGCAATGCAGATAAGACCTACGCCACTGACCCCACGGGCATTGCCAACAACGAAGATTCCTACACCATGCACGCAGACTCCGACAAGATGCAGAATGACCGTGTTCTCGGCAATATTCTGCTGACAAAAGTAGACTTGGACTCCGCGCGGTATCTGGCTGCGGGCAGCAACGGAGATACCACGCTGGAGGGGGCGGTGTACGATCTGTACGCCGCTGACGCGATTGAACACCCGGACGGTGTTTCGGGCATCGTAGATTATTCAAAAATCACCGATGCCAGCGGCACGCCCCTTTGGCACACCACGGTTTTAACCAACGGCGGCTGGGATACCGATTACCTGCCCATTTTGCAGAAAGACCGACTTGTGGCTTCCGCCCAAATCAAGGACGGCAAACTGGCGTTTGCCAACCTGTACATGGGCAGATATTACCTTGTGGAACGCGCCACCGGGCTGGTGCTGCCGATTGACGGAAACGGCAAGCTGTATGTTACCGGGAAGTATCCACAGCTAAACAAAAAGCTGGAACGCACCGGCAAGTACAGCAATTTGGCGCGGAAAAACAACGAATACACCGACTACATCTATAAAAATCAGTATTCCGCCGTAGCTGAGAGCCGTAAGCTGAACGGCAGCAAGGCGTGGGATGGCTACTATCTGTCCTATGCCAAGGGCTACCTCTGCGATGAGGTCAACCACTACAAAACCCTGTCCTATGCCAATGAATCCACCTACCACATCCACGCCGAGCAGGAAAGCCAAGACGAAGTCCTCAAATCCGGCTTTAGTTTGCAGAAGTTGGTTTCGACCACCGGTCAGCCCTCCCCGGCGCTGAAGCTGGAGGGTGCGGGCTTCACCGTTTACCGCATCTCTAAACTGAGCAAGGCCGCGCAGTTCAAGCAGAACCCGGATGGAAGCTACGATGCACAAAGTATTTTGGACGCCTACCGCAAGGATAACTACGACAATTTGACGCTCAAGTACGATTTCACCGCCGAAGGTCAGGCCATCGCCAATATGTTCGAGAGCAGCACTGATACGGTCAACGCCTATAACGCGACCTTGACCGCAGACGGCGACTACGCCAACGGCAAGGGTAACGGCTGGATACCCACGGATCAGCCCGCTGAATATAGGCTGGGAGAAATGTTCACGAACGATGAGGGCATTTTCCGCGTGGAAGGCTTGCCCTATGGGCAATACCTTGTCGTCGAAACCACCATCCCCAAGGATGTGTTCCAGTGTGATCCGTTCATCGTGACAGTGGACGCCAACAGCCCGCAGAGTCGATTCACGGTTCCGGCGGGCTGTGTCACTACAGCCACCAATAACTATATGACCTACAACGTGCTGGACGAGGAATTGGAGGGCTATTTGCAGCTTATCAAGACCGACACCGAAACCGGCAAGGCGGTCAAAATCGCAAACACCTCTTTTGCCTTGTACAAATTGGATGACAAGGGTAATAAGACCCGCATTTCCATGATCGACCCCGCCAGCGGCAACGCCACCAAGAAAACGGATGTGTTCTACACCGATGCAGACGGCCTTATGAAAACACCCGAAAAACTGCCGCTGGGCAGATATTCGATTGAAGAACTGCAAGGCCCGGAAGGCTATTTCAATGATTCCGCCTACTCGGTGGAGTTTGAAATCAAGTCCGACCGCGTCTGGCAGGTCGTGGGCAATGCCACCAACGACATGGATGAGTACATCGTCACGGAGAAATACTGCAATCACGAAACACTCGGTCAGCTTACCATTCGTAAGCTGGGCAATGTGCTGACTGACTACAAGGACAACCAATTCATCTACACGCAGGACAACCTCGCGGGCGCGGTGTACGAAATTCACGCTGCAGCCGACATTGCCACGCCAGACCGTCAAGGCACCTACTGGTACAAAGACGGTGACCTCGTTGCCACCGTTACTACTGGCGTAGAGGGTCAGGTGGACGAAGTAAAATTTAGCCCCACCCGCACACAGGCAACCTACGATTTCCTCACGGTCAGCCATGATGGCACCAAAGGCGAAGTCACCGTGACCCTGCCGCTGGGCAAGTACACCATTACCGAGGTTCAAGCGCCGTATGGCTTTGTGCTGACCCAACAGAGCTACACCGTGGAATTTGGCTGGAACAGCCAGAAAAACAACATTGTGCTGGCAAAAGCCATTGTCAGCCACGAGCAGGACGGCGACAAGGAATGTTCGTACAGCATTGTGAATGTCAAGGACGCCTCGGATGCCCACAAGAATGGGCAGACACTTGTGTTTGAAAATGCGCGGGTGCTGCCCACGCCCGAAAAGCCCGGTGATAAAGTCAGTAAAATCGGTGTCGGCATTTACAAGCAGGATCGGGAGGCTCTGACCTATCTGCCCGGCGCGGTGTATGAACTCTACACCGTGGATGACATTTATTCCGCAGACGGTACAAAGCTGCTGGACGCCGGTGCAAAGCTGGCCACCAGTAGCACAACCAACGCCAGCGGCTTTACTTGGTTTGATGTGGACGTGCCGATTCGCGGCGAATATTACATTGACCCTGCAGGTCCGCGAAGCACCAGCCGCGAGAACAGCGGCAGATACCGCATTGTGGAAATCACCGCCCCTGCGGGTTACCTGCTGGACAGCACCCCTATGGAAGTTTCCTTCACCTATGAAGGTCAGCAAATCGTGTGGCAGGTCGTGGACGCTACGAACACCAACCTGCGCACCAATGTAGACATTTCCAAGCAGGACATCACTAACGGCAAGGAACTGCCCGGTGCAAAGCTGGAAATCCGCGATGCAGACGGCAGTCTGGTCGAGAGCTGGACTTCCACAAAAACGCCGCACACCGTGCGAGGTCTGGAGCTGGAAAAAGAATACACCCTGACCGAAACCCGCGCCCCGGATGGCTACGCCGAAGCCGAAAGCATCGTGTTCAAGCTGGTGCAGGAAGGCAACGAACAAAGCAATATGGTCTATGCGAAATCCGACGATGATTGGGTAAAACTCGACGATGCCACCGTCATTATGCAGGATGCGCCTGTGCTGGATATCGACAAAACGGACATTGCGGGCAATCTGCTGCCGGGTGCTACGCTGACGATCCGTGATGCTGGCGGCGAAGTTATTGACACTTGGGTGACGGACTACAAAACGCATCGTGTTCCCATCTCGGATGAATTTATCAAACTGTCGGACGACAGCAAGGAGTACATCTACACCCTGACCGAGGACTCTGCCCCGGTCGGCTTTGAAATTGCCGAATCAGTGCAGTTCAAGGTACAGCAGGCAGACGAAAATGTTTGCCTGTTCGTCCGCGAAAATGCCGATGTCGAATGGGTGCGCGCCGACAAACGCCTGATTCAGATGATAGACGAAGCTACGCCCCGCGAGGACACGCCAACACCAACCCCTGCTCCCACACCGCAGCCGACGCCTGCTGCAACCCCTGCGCCTACACCTGCACCTACGCCGCATAAGGTGCAGACCATCCCGCAGACAGGAGATGGTTTCCCGCTGCTGGCTATCGTGGTCGTTTCCCTTGTGTCCGCAACAGGTATCGTGCTGCTGACCGTTAAGCAGAAAAATGCGCTGAAAGAAACTTCTGATAAGGAGGATGCCGATGAAAGTTCTGATCGTTGAACCCGGAAAATACCCCCGCGAAGCCGACATTGAACACACCCTTGAAGCCGAGCAGGCAGTTGTCGGCGGCACCATCGAGGCCGTGTACCCTTGGCGGGATAGCGCCTGTATCGTCTGTAATGAGTAGTTCCTACAAATGAGTAGTAATTGAGCAAAATGCCCAGAATCACGGGCGTTTAAGCATAATTTACTACACATAATCAGAAAGTTTTCTTTCCAAATTGTGTTAACCATTGCAATAAATCTTCATCCTCCTCCCAAGGCATTGTGGTATTGGGTGTGTAATTCGGCACTTTCTCCTCAAATACTTTTCGCTTCATCTCTGCATCGATGCGAGCGTAAACCTCTGTTGTAGAGATGTCTGCATGCCCAAGAAAATCTCGAATATATATCATGTTAACACCAGCTCGCAGCAAGTGCATGGCTTTGGTGTGGCGTAATACATGAGGAGATATATTCTGTGGTTCAAGTACCGGAGATGCCTTTGCCGCATACTTCTTCAGAATATAGGTGACTCCATAGCGAGATAAAGCCTGCTTTTTTGCATTATAAAATAGCGGAATCATCTGAGACTGAGAATCGGAATGAAAGCTGCGGATATATCTGTCCAACAGTTTGCAGGTATCCTTCATCAGGGGAACCTGACGAACTTTTCGTCCTTTTCCAGTTAGAATAACCATTGGGGGGTGTGTTAGACGGACATCTTTCAGCCTAAGATCCACCAATTCCTGTACCCGTGCGCCAGAGTCATACAGTAGTGCAAGAAGTGTCAAATCTCGGAGCCCTTGTCGGGTAGATGCATCTGGTTGGGACAGAAGAAGTGACAGATCATCCTCCGTCAAAAACGGTATCAATGCCTTTTCGTACTTTTTGGGTCGCAGATTAATAATGTCAACGCAGTTTTCTATGTTTTCCGGAAACTTGTACTGTACAAAATGAGCAAAGGCCTTTATGGCGGCAAGTCGCTGGTTTCTTGTTGTAACCGCAATATGGCGGGATGTTTCTAACCAATCCAGAAATTCAGAAACAAGTTCCATATTCAGATAGCGCAATTCTATATAATTTGCGGAGATGCCTTTCTTTTCTTGAAAAAATAGAAGGAGTTGCTTGAAAGTATCTCTGTATGAATTGGTGGTATTGGGACTCACCCCGCATGTAGTAGGCAGATAGATTGAGAAATACTCGGTCAGTGCTTTGGTAAAGTCAGTTTTCCTCATCCGTCTCACCTCCAACCGGAATAATGCCGACAAATGCTCTGTCAAGTTTTTGGGAAAGTTCCGGGAACGAAGCAACCGTCAGGTGAATATACCAACAGGTTTCACGGTAACTCTTATGTCCCAAATACGCGGCAAGGCGAGGAACGATTACCATGGGATCATACCCATCAGAAAGTTGTTTTTCCAGTGTATGAACTGCGAATGTATGCCGAAAATCATGCACACGAGGGCCATTGCCGGTGTGAGGAATATTGCATGCGAATAGCAGCTCGCGAAAATTATCATAGATTGTTTTAATAGAATAATGGCCACAAGCAGATGGAAAGAACCATTCTCTTTCATCTGGTAACTGAGCAGAGTAGCTTCGGAGATACTCTATTACGCTATTGTGGACAGGGACAAGTCTATCCTTACCTCCTTTCCCGTTGTGTACAGTAATAATGCCTGTATCCAAATCGACATCCTTCACTCTTAGCCGGAGCACCTCACCTATACGAAAACCACAGCAATATAAAAGCCGGATAACAGCAGGTATGACCAGATGCCTTGTTGGCGCATTATTCCTGACCGGCAGATTATCTGCTGCATATAATAATCGCCGTATTTCTTCAACAGTAAATATATGCGGGGTAAAAGTCGAACTGTTCTTTAGTTTGCTGGTATCCGGGACATAGGAGATTCCGTCCTGCGTGTATGCAAATTTTGCAAAAGCGCGTATCGCATTATGTCTGACTATTTTCGAACGGTTTGAAAGATATGGCTTTAATAAATCCCATGCGTCAATAAGCTCTTTTGTCACCACGGGGGCATCCGAGAGTTCCTTTGAAAGGCAGTCCAGTTCCTGCATATAATAGCCGCAATGCACGGAGGTATATCCCTCATTTTGTCGAGATTCCAGATATTTCCATATTATTGGCGCAAGCTGGCTTGTGAAAGTAAATTGTTTCATAGTAATCCCTCCAAACTCAGCGAACATAACCGCATATGTTCAATATCGACCCGCAAGTAGGTTTCTGTTACACTGATGTTACTGTGACCGAGGATTTGGGACACATCCTGCACCGGAGTGCCTTTTCTCAGCATATTTGTGGCAAACGAATGGCGGATAGTGTGTACGCCTGTGTGCCTCTTTGTTGGGATAGCAATCCCTGCTCTGCGTAAATACTTATGAAATTCCGGATTGAAATTGTTATGCTCACCCAATGGCTGAAACGGTGCGTTATGGCTCAGAAAGATAAAAGCCGAGGAGGACTGTGGGCGGCCATCTTGCAAATAAGAAATAATCGCCATACCTAGCTCTTTGCTGAGTGGCAGACTCAAAGCGTTCCCTGTCTTCTGCTGAGAAAGTGAAATGCAGTTTTCCTTCCAGTTAATATTTGAAAATTTGAGTCCCAAAACGTCGCTTATCCTTAACCCTGTTCTTGCAAGAAGCAGAAAAATCGCGTAATTCCGCCTTCCAACTGGATTGGCAGTATCGATGACTGCAAGAACCTTGTCGATTTCTTCAGGACTCCATACCTGTGGAATCTGGGGTGCAGTGCGTTTGAAGTTTGGGAGTTGAAGGGAATAATCCAAATCCGTATATTTGTGGTCATAAAGCCAGTGCAGGTAAGCACCAACTTGTCGGCATCTTGCTCTACGAACATTCATGCATATTTCTGAAGCATTGCTCATAGCCGTGGAAAAACAGTTGATAGTCTCCGCATTTATGCTTTTGATGTTCTGTGTGTTTGATGAATGAACAGCAAGCAAGAAAATCCTCAATGCTGCTATTGTGTTGTCCATCCACGATCTCGAAAAATTCTGCATTTTGCAATAACTCAAGTAGTCGGAAAAAAACTTATCGAAACAATCGTCATCAATAGAAGCAACGCCATAAACTTTACGGCGGCACACTGTTCCCGTGCGAAAAATCTCGTCCAATGCATTCATGTGACGCCGTGCATGGCGCATTCGACCGTCAAGAGTCTGATCTATAGCGTGGACATCGACTCCGAAGTATTGAAGCAAAAACTGCTCTGCAGTTTCACGGCTATAAGCGGGAGAGGCTGAATACGAAAGAAATCTGTTCCATGTAGCTCTATAAAACCCAAGAGTACTTTTCTTGTAACCCTGACCGAGTAGCCATTGCTCGGTCTTTTCCATCAATTCCTTGATTGGTATTGTTGCTTCAGACATTATAAAACCTCCTGATGTTATTTGCAGAGCATTGTGTCTCTACATTATGTAGAGTATCACAAAAAGCTACCGGCTAAAATACAAATGAAATCAGGAGGTACGAAAGGAGATGTCAATTATGCTACACATAACATATAACTACGCATTACAGACGTTATGTGGTGCACCACATAACGTCTGTAATGACAACGGCATTGCAGAAAACCTGCCGCTGAACCGTATGCTGGACGACTATGACATCATCCACGGCACATTTTTCGTCTGCGGGCTGACCAGCAACGATTTTACTGACCTTACGCCGCAGCAGATGAAACACTACGAGGAACTGTACCACGACCCGCAGCTGTTTTTCCTGCTGGGCAAGACCCTGTGCGTGGAACACACCACGCCGGAAGAATACTCCCGTGTTATGACCCCGCCGCCGAACACAAAAGAATCCCCGGAGCGCTGATATGAATACTACTATCCTAGCCCGCAGCCCGCCTGCGGGCTTTTTTCTTTGTCCGAAATCATCCAACAAGCAAGGAGAAGAACTAATGAACGACATTTTTGAAAATACCGTAACCATGCAGGAAAACGAGCATCCCCGTTTTTACACCGCTGAATCAGTCATGCGCGGGCATCCCGACAAGCTGTGCGACCTTATTGCCGACAGCGTGCTGGACGCCTGTCTGCAGCATGATCCCGCCAGCCGCGTGGCCTGTGAGGTCATGGCAACCCACGGTCACATTATCGTGGCGGGTGAAATCACGACCAGCGCTAAGCCGGATGTGTTCAACATCGTCCGCGACACCCTGCGGGATGTCGGCTATGACCCGAAGGGCTACCAAATTGACTGCTACATCCACGACCAGAGTCCCGACATTGCGGGCGCTGTCGAGCCGGAATTGACTGAGGGAGAGGACGAGGACACCCTCGGCGCAGGCGATCAGGGCGTTATGGTCGGCTACGCCTGCGACGAGACGCCCGAATATCTGCCCATGCCGGTGGTGATTGCCCAGCGCCTTGTGACGCTGCTGGAAATCTCCCGCATGACCGGCGTTATCCCCGACATCGGCCCGGATGGCAAGGTGCAGGTTACGATGGAATACAACGGCGATACGCCTGTGCGCATCACCACGGTGGTCGTGTCGGTGCAGCACAAAGAGGATACCGATATGGACAAGCTGGCGGATCTGCTGGACGTGTATGTGTTCCCGCTTGCCTTTGACGGTATGCCCGCCGACGACGCGGAAATCATCCTGAACCCCAGCGGTAAGTTTGTGCAGGGCGGCCCGGATGCCGATACTGGCTTGACCGGGCGCAAGCTCATGGTGGACAGTTACGGCACATTTGCGCCCCACGGCGGCGGTGCGTTCAGCGGCAAGGATGCCACCAAGGTAGACCGCAGCGCCGCGTACATGGCGCGGTTTATTGCCAAAAATATCGTCGCGGCAGGCTTTGCCCAGCGCTGTCAGGTCACGCTGGCCTACGCCATCGGGGAGAAAGAGCCTGTCATGGTGGATGTGAATACGTTTGGCACAGGTGGCCCCTGCGAGGATGATTGCCTGTCGGCCGCTGTGCGCAAGGCGTATGACCTGACCCCTGCGGGCATCATCAAGCAGTTGAACTTGCTGAACCCCATTTATAGCCGCACGGCGGCGGGCGGTCACTTCGGGCGCGAGGATTTTCCGTGGGAAAATGTTGAGCATATGAGCGACCTCGCCGCTTACATTGTGTAATTGCCGCGCGTCAGCAAAGAGCAGATCCATGCCGCTAATCAGATGACGGCAATAGAATTTCTGCGGCGGTATAGACCCAATTCACTGGTGAAAAGCAGTGCGCGGGGCGAGTACCAGCTTGCGGAGCATGACAGCTTCAAGATAAACGGCGAATCCAGTGTGTGGCACTGGAAAAGCCGCGACATCGGCGGCAAGTCGGCGCTGAAATATTTGATTTATGTGGAAGGTGTACCGTTTGTAGAGGCGGTGCAGCTGCTGTGTGAGGAAAGTCCGACGTACATCCCAGTGCAGCATGAAGCGGTGGAGCGCGAGCGCCCACAGTTTAAACTCCCCCGAAAAGCACCCACCAATGACCGCGTAACGCGGTATTTGCTGGGGCGCGGCATCTCACTGCCCACGATTCGCTACTGTATTGCGAGAAAAATTCTGTACGAAAGTGCAGAATATCACAACTGTGTTTTCTTGGGCAAAGACCCGCAGGGTGTGCCGAAATATGCGGCGCTGCGCGGTATTTATGACTATGGGAAACCGTTCAAGCGCGAGGCCCCCGGCAGTCAGAAACAGTACGGATTCTGCATCCCGCCGATGCAGCCCGGCACCACCGTGGCGGTGTTTGAAGCCGCTATAGATGCCATGGCAGAGATGACGCTCTGCGGGGATGCTGCGGACAAGTACCGTCTGTCGCTGGGCGGGGTTTCATCCTCCGGCAAAGAGCCGCTGGCGTTACAGGAGTTCCTGCGCCAGCACCCGGAAATTACCACGATAGAACTGCGGCTGGACAACGATGCCAAGGGGCGCGTGGCGAGTGTCGGCATCCGGAAAATCTACGCTGACCGCTACACCGTGCATGACCTGCCGCCCGACATCGAGAATGGAGATTACGCTGATATGGCAAAAAACAACCTGGTGGCAAGAACTGCCGCCCACCGCGCGGCGCCTTGCCGATAGAGAGAAATCAACATGAAAGTTAGAAATCGTTCGCCCACTTATAGGGCATAAACAGGAGGTAAATCGTTATGGCTGTGTTCCGTGTACAAAAGACGCAAAATTATACCATTATGTCCAACCATCATCTGCGCAACAAGGCTCTTTCGCTCAAGGCGAAGGGGCTTTTATCTTTGATGCTGTCTCTGCCCGAAGATTGGGATTATACCACGCGCGGGTTGGCGTCCATCTGCAAAGAGGGCGTGGACAGCGTGTGTGCCACCGTGCGCGAGTTAGAAGCGGCGGGGTATATTATCCGCCGCCGCATCCGCGACAAGAACGGTCAGATGCGCGGTATGGAGTACACGGTTTTAGAGCAGCCGCAGCCCCCGGAACAGGACGAGCCTAGCTGTGCCCAACCAAAACAGGCAGAGCCTAAATGGGAAAAACCTGTACAGGAAAATCCTGCACAATTAAATACTAAAGAAATAAATAAAGAAGAAACAAATAACGTATCGAATCCTATCCGCGCGGCGGGCCAGCGGACAGAGTACCGCGCCCTGCTGCTGAAAAATATCGAGTATCCGATTTTGGCGCAGAATAACCCGATGGATACGATGCGATTGGATGAACTGGTGGAGTTGATGCTGGATGTGGTTTGTTCCAAACGGGCGGCTATCCGCATTTCGGGTGAGGAAATGCCCGCAGAAGTAGTAAAATCTCGATTCCTAAAATTGGGCGCAGAACACATCCAGTATGTTCTGGATTGTCTCAAGGACAACCCGCCCCGCATCCGAAACATCAAGCAATACTTACTGGCGGCGCTCTACAATGCGCCGCTGACGATAGAAAACTACTATGCCGCGCAGATCGACCATGACCTGTGCGGTGGAAAGAGGTGACATGATTTGCAGATGAAATTTTATTCTCCGCTGACTGCGGACTTTTTCCCAAATGAACCTGACTATGAGGACGAGTTCTACGACGAGTACGAGGGCTACCCGCAGGACGGGCATGAACTGCTGGAATACGAGACAGCCATCCACGATGCCGTCGAAAACGACACCCGCGACTTTGGCGGTGACCTCATGCAGTATTACCACGAGGACGATTCGGTTCGCGGCAAGGTAGTTACGGCCATCCCGTCCGTCGAGGTGCATGGCAACAAGCTCTGCGGGTGTCTGACCGTGGAGCTGAAAGAACCTCTGCTCGATGATGAGCAGACCGTCCTCTGCAACTACATTTCCGGTCAGTACAGCGACGGCTGGGGCGAGGGCTTCGAGCAGCGGGAAATCGATGTTGGGGATGGCAAGCTGTATGTCCATTTCTGGCAGGATCGCGATTTTGAACTGAAATGCGATGTGCCGGATATGACCGAATTCAACAAACTGCTGAACCGCCCGAAGAAGCCCAAGATGCAGCTGATTGGGCAGGACGGCAACATTTTCGCCATCATGGGTCGCGCATCCCGGCTGCTGAAAAGCAGCGGGCAAGGCGACAAAGCCAAAGAAATGCTTGACCGCGTTATGTCCTGCGACAGTTACCAGAAAGCGCTCAACATTATCTCCGAGTATGTGGAAACCGAACTGTCGCCCAAACCTACGCCCAAGCGTGGTCGGGGGGATGCCAGATGAAGAAATACGAGATCACCGACATTGCCCATCCCGACAACCCCAACCTGCACCGTATCCGTGCGGTGACGGATCTGACCGAGGATGTCCTTGCCGGGATGCTCGGCGGCTATGTGGAAAGCTATAACAACCTCGACCAAGAGGGGCGTGCATGGATTTCGGAGGATGCCATCGCCTGTGAAAATGCAGTTGTCTGCGGCGATGCAGTCCTTACAGATCACGCCGTTGCAAAGGGCTGCGCCTATGTCGGAAAGAACGCCACCGTAATTGGGGATGCCACTGTGCAGGATGATGCCATCGTATGCGGCGGGGTCATTATGGGAAAAAGCTGTGTCTGCGGTTATGCCGTGATTCGGCAGGATGAGCAGACACTGTGCGCACCGACTATTGACGGCAGTGCCCGTGTATATGGCGAAATTTCCGGCAATGTAGTCTGCCGCGGCAATGCCGTTGTCCTGCCCGGCACTAAGCTCGACAACAGGACGCAGGACTGCTTTGTACTCGAAGATGACCGTATCAGCGTTGAACTTTCCGAACGCACACCGCCCCCGAAAGAACCCCGTACCCATGATTTTGAACGATAAAACGAAAGGAAGATGCCTTTGACGAACACTCCCGAAACGCTCAACATTCTCAACCCGGATTTCCGGATGCCCGAACACTGCAGCGGTGACCGCTGGTCGATTTTGCACGGAGATTCCCTGCAGATACTCCGCCAGTTTGAGCCGAACAGCTTCGATGCCATCATCACCGACCCGCCCTATGCCAGCGGCGGCAGCAGCCAGACCACCAAGAACCGCAGCACCAACGAAAAGTACAGCAGCATGAGCAAAGAAAAGGCGCTGCCCGACTTCGATTCCGACCAGATGGATCAGCTGAGTTGGATGTTCTGGACGGCGGCATGGTTGCAGGACGCCCGCCGCATTGCCAAGCCCGGCGCGCCTGTTTGTCTGTTCATCGATTGGCGGCAGCTGCCCGCCATGACGCTGGCTTTGCAGTGGGCGGGCTGGACCTGGCGCGGTGTAGCCGTGTGGGATAAAGTCGCCAGCCGCCCGCAGAAAGGACGCTTCCGTCAGCAGTCTGAGTACATCGTGTGGGGGTCCAACGGCAAAATGCCGCTTGAGAGAAATGTTGGGTGTCTGCCGGGCGTGTTCCGTTACCCGAATCCCCAGAACCGCATCCATGTCACCGAAAAGCCCTTGCCGCTTATGCGGGATGTGGTGCAGATCTGCGAGCCGGGCGGGCGCATCCTTGACCCTTTTGCCGGGGCGGGTACCACCGTGCTGGCCGCTGTGCAGGAAGGCTATGAGGCTGTCGGCATTGAAATGTCGGACGCCTACTTCCAACGCAGCACCGAACGGCTGAAAACTGCCCTTGAATCCGAAGTGAATCAGAACTGATTCACTTTTGACCGCCAACTTGAAAATAGTGAATCAAATCTGATTCACTCCCGAAATGAGAAAGGATTGAACCGATATGAAACGACCTTGGGCTTTTATCTGCGCCAGCGAGGGCGCAACCTCCAAACATCTCCGCAATTATTGCCGCGAGGTGTACCTGCTGGGCTACCTGCCGGTATGCCCCAAATTGCAGGACAGCCAGTATTTGGTACTGGAAGATGCCGTGGAGCGCAGTGAATACACCGCCATTGTGCGGGATAAGCTGCTGCGCTGCCCGATGCTGGTGGTCTGCAGCCGAAACCAGGATGCGACCACCAATGCGCAGATCGGTTTGGCACAGAAATACAACCGCATCGTGACGACCTTGGACGGTTTGAAGAAAGCCGTTTCGGAGGGTGACGGCCTTGTGTCATGAACCGTTTTGCGGGGTGTCGTGTTTTGCAAGCATAGCGTTTGGATATCCAAACGCACTTTTGGGGTGATCCCCAAACCCCCGCTATGCGCAGACGCGGTCATGTTATCCCGTTGCGGCTGAACGAGCGCGAGTACCGCCATCTTTGTGAACAGGTCAAACTAAGTGGATTTTCGCGCGAGGAATACCTGCGCTCCCTAATCTTGGGCAAAGAAATCCATCCGCGCCCCTGCACACATCATGGGGAACTTGTGCGGCAAATTTCCGGTTTGTGCAACAACGCAAACCAGCTTGCACACCGTGCCAACAGCACGGGCGTGGCGGGGCAGCAGAGCGTGGACGAGATGACGCGCATTGTAAAGGAAGTCTGGCTCACAATAAAAGAGAACTACTAGGAGGCTCTATGAAAAATGGCTTACACATCCGTGATCCCTGTCCGCCGTCTGGATCGGGCGGTGAAGTATGTGATGAACAAAGAAAAGACCACGGCTGTATCCTTGCAGGACGCCCTCGACTATGCCGCCAACCGCGATAAAACAGAGCAATCCTGCTTTGAAAGCTCGTATGCCTGCACGCTGGAAACCGCCTTTGCCGATATGCGCCAAACCAAGGAGCGCTGGCATAAGCTGGGCGGTGTGCAGGGATACCACCTTATACAAAGTTTTGCTGCAGGCGAGGTCGCACCGGAACTTGCGCACCGGATTGCAAAAGAACTTGCAGACCGTGTACTGGGCGGACGGTATGAATATGTCATCGGCACACACCTGAACACTGGGCATATCCATTCGCACATCGTCTGGAACTCGCTCAGCTGTGTGGATGGCAAAAAGTATCGCAGCAACTATAAAAGCTATGTGACGGAAATCCGCGCGGTATCAGATGAACTTTGCCGGAAATATAAGCTGTCGATCATCGACACCGAAAACTCTAATCATGCGGCAAAGCCCTACGCCGAATGGTTGGCGGAGAAAAATGGTCAGCCAACATGGCGCACGGCTATTCGGCAGGATGTGGACGAAGCGATTCAGCAAAGCCTTACATGGCGGCAGTTTCTTAGTGCAATGGAACGCAAAGGGTATGAGGTGCGCATGGGGCGCAAGTATCCCGTCCTGCGTCCGCCCGGAAAAGAGCGCTTTGTTCGATTCAAAACGCTGGGCAAGCGGTATACGCCAGAAGCAATCCAGACACGCATCCTGTATCCACGAAGCTACCGCCCTTATGTTGAAAATCCACCAACAATCAAACATGGCCGTCTGCGCAGCGGGAAGAAGCCTTGCCGCAAGCTGACCGGGCTGCGGGCGTTGTATTATCGCTATCTATACGAATTGGGTGCGCTCCCTCGCAAGCCGCGCCGCCCCAGCTATGTCGTGCGGCAGGATGCCTACAAGTTAGACCAGCGCATCCGACAGATGGAGTTCCTGTCCAGAAACAATATTGATACGCTGACACAGCTGGAAACTCACCGACAAGCCCTGCAAACAGAAATTGGGCAGTTGCTGACAAAGCGTAAGCAACTGCCCAAAAACGATGATGTACAATCGCAATGTGAATCGGTCAACACCGCCCTAAAACAGCTTCGCCAAGAGGAACGGCTCTGCCGCAAAATCGCAGAACACTCCCTAGAAGTGCAGCAACACCTCACCGAAGCCCGCCGTGACCGCGCCGCGCAGCAACAGCGCGAACAGGAACGCGCGCGTGACCGCCGCCCCGATATTACAACACGTTAATCTGTAAGACCCAGCAGCCAATCCCGCGCATTGATGCGGCGAATGCCGTCATACTGTTCCTCCGGATCATCGTCCATCGTAAGAATATATTTGGGGTAGTGGTCGCGGATGGACAGTAAGGGTCGCAGCTCCCGCTGCAGGGTGTCCGCATCACGAACGGAAAGTGCCACTTGGTAATAGAAGGTACTGTTTCCGTTCATTGCCACAAAATCGACCTCAAAAGAATCGACCTTTCCGACATACACATCATAGCCGCGCCGCAGCAGTTCCAGATAAATCACATTTTCCAGAATATGACCTGCGTCTGTATTGCGTTTGCCAAGCAGCATAAATCGCATACCGATATCTACGACATAGTATTTTCCCAAAGTTTTCAGATACTGCTTACCCTTGACATTATACCGCTGTGCGGGATAGATAATGTAGCTTTCGATCAGCGCATCAAGATAGCGTTCGACGGTCTTTACATCAACTTTTCGTCCTTCGGATGTCAGGGTGTCTGCGATTTTCTTGGAGGAAAGCGGACTGCCGATGTTGTCAAAAACATAGCGCAGCACACTTTTCAACATCAACGGATCGAGGATCTTTCTTCGTGTCAAAATGTCTTTTACGACAATCGTGTTGAAAATGCCATCCAAGTAATCCCGAATCTCGTTCGGATGCCCCTTAAGTTCCAGCGCATAGGGAAAGGAACTGTTTTCCAGATATTCGGTATATTTTATTCCGCGATCTTCCATACTGCCGGTACTCTGCATATATTCCTTAAAAGAAAGCGGCAGCATTTCGATTTGCACATAGCGCCCGGAAATAAGGGTGGCTATTTCACTGGACAGCATATAGGCATTGGAACCTGTGACGTATATATCTACATTTTTCTTGATATACAAGCTGTCGATCACTTTAGGAAAATCTGTGACGTGCTGTATCTCATCCAGAAAAATGTAAGTCATCTTTTCGGGAACAAGACGGTCTTTCAGGTAAGCGTACAGTTTTCTATAGTCGGTAAGTTCCTCAAAATCCATATCCTCAAAATTGATGGCAATAATTTGGTCTTGTTCGACGCCATTCTGCAGCAGCCAATCTTGGTACATTTCCATCAAAACAGACTTTCCGCAGCGGCGGATACCTGTTACGACTTTGATGAGTTGCTTGTCCTTAAACGCAATCAGTTTATTCAGGTATTCAGTTCTGGTAATCCGCATAATAAACCCTCCGCAGCTTTTAATGATAGTATACGCCAAAAAGTGTAAAATGTCACGCACTTTTTGGAATCGAATCCAAATAATTAAAGAAAGAAGGATGTATATGAATTATTCAAACAAAGACTACATCGAACACCTTCGCCACAAGTATCCGCCCGGTACGCGGCTGCAACTTGGCTGCATGGAAGATGAGTTTCCCGTGCCGCCCGGTTCTATGGGCACGGTGGAATGTATCGACGATGCCGGACAAATCCACATGAATTGGGATTGCGGGCGCAGCCTTGCCCTCATCCCCGGCGTGGATTCGTTCAGCCGCTTGCCCGTGCCCAAAGAAAAGGACGGTGACGCCAGATGAATTACGGCTCCGAACCTGCGGATCAGGTCGTCCGCTACTCGCTGGAGGGTGCGGAGTTTGCCCTGCGCATCTCCGGCACCGCTGCGAAAAACTTCTTTATCTTCGCACAGGCCGTGCTGCACGACAGCAAAAAGACCCACGGCAAAACACACCTTATCCGTCTGCTGAAAGAGCAGAAACCACTGAAGTTTTTCACGGTGGACAAAGACCGTATGCATGATTTTGCCCGCGCTGCCAAAGCGCATGGTCTGCTGTTTTGCCCCATCCGCGACAAGATGGACCCCGACCACATTGAAATCGCTATCTTGCAGGACGATGCGTCCAAAGCAAACCGCATTATTGAAAAACTGCAGTTGGATGTCGTGGACACCGGCACGGCAGAACTGGTCGATGCCGTGCAGCAGAATTTGGAAAATGCAGCCCCCAACCACAAGGACACACCCACCGTGGATTTTCCTCTGGGCTCGGAGAACGCCAGTCCGTCCGAGCCTTTCTCCGACAGCAGCAAATCTTTTGCAAACTCGCCGTCGCCGCGCGCCGATCTGCTTCGGGCCAAGGGTGAGCGCCCCAGCGTCCGCATGGAACTGCAGGATATTACCGCCTACCTGCGAAACCGAGCAGAGGCACCCAAAGACCGTATGCCCAAGCTGCCGGTAAAAATCCGGCGCAAAGAAAAGGTGATGTAAATGTTTTCTGTTTGTTTTCAAATGGCAGATAGCTATTGCGGCGGTTCTATGGTATGTTGGCGATAGGAGGCGCAAAAGCAATGACAGAACGTAAAGTTAAACTCGACCATGCCAACAAAAGTATCCTGCTCCGGGCGCTGGGTGATGTCTACTACGGCCAGCGCGCCCGCGGCGGCAGTGCCGAAGAAACGGGACGGCTCATCCTGAGGGTGAACGATCTGCCCGCAGGAGGTAAGCTGACGATGTCAGCGGCAGAGTATCGGCTGGCAAAAGCCGCTCTCAACCAACTGCGCACCCAGCGCTTGGCAGAGGGCGGTTATACTGATGCCGTGGATGACGCGTTGACCCGACTGCTGCACGCGCACACGCCGCTGTTTATCTGGTGAATCCGGCTATGACATGGGAAAAATTCTGGTCGATCATTGACCGGGTCCGCGCCCAAGCGGATATGCAGGATGAAGCGTCCGTGAAACAGTTCCTTTACACGGAACTTATCAACTTGCCGCAGGATGAACTGCTCGGCTTTGATTGCGCATGGCAAAGTTATCGCAATAAAGCCAACTTTCCCAAAATGGTCGCGGCGGCCTGCATCATCAATGACGGCAGTTCGGATGACAGATTTACCGATTTCCGTAACTGGCTGATTATTCAGGGGTACGATGCTTATCGGCAGGCGCTGATTGATCCCGATAACCTCGCGGCACTCAACATTCCGTTCCGAGATACTGAGTGGATGGGATGCGGGAATGTGGCGTGGTATGCTTATGCAGGGCAGAAGCTGCACACCTATTTTGAAAAGGAAGGAATTGCCGCCAAGTTATTCCGAAAGTATCCGGCTCTGCTGAAATCGTCTGCCGATTTACATCAGGCAATTATTCAGGAACAGCTTGCACCCCACCGTGCGCCGGAAACCGAATGGGAACGACAAATGCTGCGAACGGAAGTCAAGCACTACATAGATACCAGTGGGCTGGCGTACAGCTACAACGAATTCTATACTCAAAATATGCCGGATAAGGTTGCATGGGAAACGCTGCAAAGCGATTTGTTTGCAAATCTGCCGCAAATCAAGGCGGAACGTATGCCGCAGGACTTTTCCGTAGTTTTGCCGAAGTTGTGGAGAAAGCGTCAGGCATGGGATGCTGAGCGTACAAAGCGCCCGCCCTATCGCGGCGAAGAAAGGTAACTCACCACGCCGGGGAGAAAGAACCCTTGGTGGGTCTGGCTGCTGCCGCTGCCTGTTGTATGGTTGGCAGCACTGGCGGTGGCTTGCCGCTGGAAGCCGGGCATGAAAATAACGGCTCTGCTGGATGCGCTGAACAGCGCACTGGCAGAGCCGTTTGCGTTGGCGTGGGTCAGCAACAGCCCGCGCTTTTTGCTGGTGTTCACGGTGATTTACGCGGTAGCGGTTATTGTAGCCGTGACCGATCAGAAGAACACCCGCCCCGGTGCGGAGCATGGCTCGGCGGCTTGGGGTGACGTGTTTCGGCTGAATAAGTTCTACATGGACAGGCACGGGTCGAATCTGCTGCTGACCCAGCATTTTCACATCGGGATAGATGGCTACAAACACAAGCATAACACCAACATCCTCATTGTCGGCGGCTCCGGCGCGGGCAAAACGCGCACCTATGGTGTGCCGAATGTACTGGAATGTGCCTGCTCTATGGTAATTACAGACCCGAAAGCCGAGATTTTGCGTAAGACCGGGAATTTGTTGAAGCAAAAGGGGTATGAGGTCATCGTTTTTGACCTCATAAACCCTGCCGCATCGTTCTGTTACAACCCGTTTGTGTATGTGTATGATGACCGTGAAGTGCTGACTTTGATAGAAAATCTGATTCAAAACACCACGCCACCCCATGCGCAGAGCAGCGATCCATTTTGGACCAAATCAGAAACCGCCCTGCTCCAAGCCCTCATGCTGTACCTGCTGCACGAGGCTCCGCCCGAAGAACAAAACTTCTCTATGGTGATGGAAATGATCTCCGCTGCTGAAGTCCACGAGGATGATGACAACTACCAATCCCCGCTGGACATCCTGTTCGAGCGCTTGGAGATGCGCGAACCCGACAGCATCGCCTGCAAGCAGTACCGCATTTTCAAACAAGCGGCTGGCAAAACGGCGAAATCGATTTTGGTAAGTGTAGGTGTGCGCCTTGCCGCGTTCAATCTGCCGTCCATTGCCAAGCTGACCATGGCGGACGAGCTGCATTTGCAGGAATTGGGCGAACGCAAAATCGCGCTGTTCTGCTGCATCCCGGATTCGGACAAATCCCTCAATTATCTGGTCGGCATGATCTACACCCAGCTTATCCAAACGCTGTACCGCCAAGCAGACCGCATACACAAGGGACGATTGCCTGTGCCTGTGCATTGCCTTATGGACGAGTACGCGAACATTTCTTTGCCGAAAGATACATTCCTGTCGGCGCTGGCCACTATGCGTTCCCGCGCTATTTTCTGCTCCATCATCGTGCAAAACATGGCGCAGTTAAAGGCTATGTACAAGGACGATTGGGAATCACTGGTCGGTCTGTGCGACGAGTTTCTCTACCTCGGCGGCACCGAGAAAGAAACCCACAAGTATGTTTCGGAACTGCTGGGGAAAGAAACGATTTCCACCACCAGCTACAACCGGAGCAAGGGACGCAACGGCAGCTACAGCATCAACCACCAGCAATCCGGGCGCGACCTGATGACCCCGGACGAGGTGCGGCTGCTGGACAACAGCAAGTGCATTTTGTTTATCCGTGGGGAACGCCCCGTGATTGACCTGAAATATAATCTGCTGAAGCACCCGAACATCCGCTGCACCGAGGACGGCGGCGCAGCCCCTTACGACTACACCGCCGCCGACAATGCGCTGGACGATCTGCCCGGCGCACCCGAAAATTACGAACTGCTGGATATGGACGATTTTCTGCCCGCCGAAGCGGCAGAAATGAAGCCAACCATACAAAGAATCAGGAGGCCCAAATGAAGCTGAATCATAACAAAAAATCTGTGAAAATTTCTCTCAATTTGTTTGCGCTGTACGCCGTCATGGTGTGCGGCGTTGTTTTTGCCTTGCCCGCCTTTGCCGCCAGTGACCCGCTGGTAGTGGTCGAAAATCTTTCCACGTTCATCTTTTCGCTGATCCGCGCGGTGGGGCTTATCCTGCTGGGGTGGGGCATCGTGCAGGTTGGTCTGTCTTTGCAGAGCCACGACCCCAGCCAGCGCAGCCAAGGTTTCCTGACGCTGGCGGGTGGGCTGGTTATCACGTTCGCCAAAGAAATCCTCGACCTCATTACCGCGTGAGGGTCATACCAAGAGGAAGGATGGTGATGTCCTGTGGGTGAGTCATGGATCGTCAGCAACTTAAACGCCGCACTCTCCACATGGAATGACAAGCTGGCAGAAATATGGTCGCTGCTGACCGAAAGCCCGCAGACCTTCAAAGGCGGGCAGGTCTGGGGCGTGATGACCGGCATCCACAGTGCCTTGCAGGCAATCGGCTATGGGCTGCTCGTGCTTTTTTTTGCAGTGGGCGTTATGAAAACCTGCGGCAGCTTTGTGGAAGTGAAAAAGCCCGAACACGCCCTAAAGCTGTTCATCCGCTTTGCACTGGCAAAAGGCGCGGTGACCTACGGGCTGGAATTGATGCTGGCGGTGTTCTCCATCGTGCAGGGCATGGTATCCACCATTATTACGCAATCGGGCAGCTCCGGTATGAGCAGCGTGACGCTGCCGCAGGAGTTGATCGACGCCATCAACAACGTGGGATTCTGGGATAGCATCCCGCTGTGGGCTGTTACATTGATTGGCGGGCTGCTGATTACGGTTTTATCTTTTACCATGATTCTCACGGTCTACGGCAGAATGTTCAGCCTGTGGATGTACGCTGCCATTGCGCCGATACCGCTGTCTACCTTTGCGGGTGAACCCACCAGCAGCGTGGGCAAAAACTTCATCCGCAGCTATGCAGGGGTCTGTTTGCAGGGCGTGGTGATTGCCTTGTCCTGCATTATTTTCTCCGCCATTTCGTCCAGCCCGCCCGCCGTGGATACCGGTGCATCTGTGGTGACGGCGGTATGGACTTACGTTGGGGAACTGGCGTTCAACCTGCTGGTGCTGGTGGGAGCAATTAAGGGCTGTGACCGCATTGTTAAGGAAATTATGGGATTGTAAAGCAAAAGCGACGCACCATTATGGTGCGCCGCAAATATTATGCCTGATGATAGAGAATCCATTCCAGCAAATCCGCTGCCTTTGCACGACCGCTTGCAATTTGCAAAATAATGTCAATCAGTTCTTCCTGCGTGTAGTCAAGTTCAATTCCGTTAATTGCCAGAAAAACCAGCATAACGTGGGCGCCGATGCGCTTGTTGCCATCCACGAATGGGTGATTGCAGACTAAGCCAAATCCAAGCTGTGCCGCCTTTGCCTGCACGGATGGATATAGATACTGCCCGCCGAATGTAGCAAAAGGAGCATTCAAAGCAGATTCCAATAAACCATCGTCACGGACACCGGCAGTACCGCCAAATGTCTCCAACAGAGCATTATGCAGCCTTAAAACCTGTTCCTTGCTCAGCGTTTTCATTTGGCAAGTACCTCATAGGCTTGCTTGTTTTTGGTAATCAGGCGCTTGGAGATTTCGAGAATGTCCTCGTCTTTAGCCTGTTGCTCGTCCTCGACTTGGCTGAACTCCATTAGAACATAACGCGGGACATTATTCTTTAAGATGACCGCCGCGCCGTTCTCATCAACCATCCGTGCTACACGGGAAAAATTCTGGTTGGCCTCCGTGATGGATACAAGATTGTCTGTGTTAATAACCATAATTCAACGCCTCCTTTGAATATAGTATACACGAATTATAGGATAAATTCAACCTATTTATTAATGAAGGAAGGAATGCAGTATAGAAATCAAAATACCGAAAGAAGTCCGCGACTACCACGAAAACATCTTTTTCGGGCTGAATACACGGCAATTCATCTGCTCGGTGCTGGCGGTCGGCGTGGCTGTCGGCATCTATTTTGCCTTGCAGCCGTATGTTGGTACCGAGGAAATCGGCTGGATGTGCATTTTAGGTGCCGCGCCGTTTGCCGCCTGTGGGTTCTTTACCTACCACGGTATGACCGCCGAACAGGTGCTTTGGGCATGGTTCAAGTCTGAAATCCTCTGCCCCAAGAAACTCGTGTTCAAATCCGACAGCTATTACTACGAAGCCATGCAGCCCGCCATCCGTGCGGGCATAAAGCGAAAGAGAGGTTTGCCTATGAAGAAAAACACCCATGACAGCGAGGAAACCGTTTGATTAAAACCCTGTCAAAAGCGCAGAAGATGGAACGCGAAAAGTTCCGTATTCCGCGCAGTGTGCAGGACGCCATTCCCATCCGCCGCATTTTTGCAGATGGCATTTTCCAAGTCGGCAACCAGTATTCCAAAACATGGTCGTTCACCGACATTAACTACGCCATCGCCAGCAAAGAGGACAAAACCAGTATGTTCCTTGATTACTCGGAACTGCTGAACGCTCTCGATTCCGGCGCATCGGCTAAAATCACGATTTACAACCGCCGCATCAACAAGGCCGAGTTTGAGCGCAGCGTCCTGTTGCCTGACAAGGCAGACGGTCTTGACGAATACCGCCACGAGTTCAATCAAATGCTGACCGCCCAAGTGACCGGCACCAGCAACAGCATTGTGCGGGAACGCTACCTGACCGTAAGCGTGGTAAAGCGCAACGCGGACGAAGCCCGCAGTTACTTTGCCCGTGTCGGCACGGATCTGGTGACGCACCTCGCGCAGCTTTCCTCGGTGGCAACTGAACTGACCCTGACCGAGCGTTTGCACATTTTCCGCGACTTTTTCAAGACCGGGGAACAGGCTGCGGCGGAGTTCAACATCCACGAACACGCCAAGCGCGGGCAGCATTTCAAGGATTGGTTCTGCCCCGACAGCATGGAGTTTTCCGCCGACCATTTTAAGGTGGATGCCCGCTATGGTCGGGTGCTGTATTTGCAGGACTATGCCAGCTACATCAAGGACAGCTTTGTGTCGGAGCTCTGCGACCTTGACCGCGATTTGATGCTTTCTATCGACATTCTGCCTGTACCAACGGACGAAGCTGCCCGCCAGCTGCAAAGCACCTTGCTGGGCGTGGAAACGAATGTCGCCAACTGGCAGCGCCGCCAGAACGCCAACAACAATTTTACCGCCACAATTCCCTACGATATGGAGTTGCAGCGCAAGGAAACCAAGGAAATGCTGGACGACCTTACCACCCGCGACCAGCGCATGATGTTCGGTCTTGTGACACTCGTGCATCTGGCTGACAGCAAACAGCAGTTGGACAGCGACACCGAAACGCTCTACTCCACAGCGCGCAAACACCTGTGTCAGCTTTCCACGCTGCGCTGGCAGCAGAAGGACGGGCTGGACACGGTGCTGCCTTACGGTCTGCGCAAAATCCAAGCCCTGCGCACGCTCACCACCGAAAGCACCGCCGTGCTGATTCCTTTCCGCGCGCAGGAAATCATGCAGCCGAACGGTCTGTACTATGGGCAGAACGCCGTCAGCAAGAACATGATCGTGGCAGATCGGCGGCTGCTGCTCAACGGCAACAGTTTTCGTTTGGGCGTTTCTGGTTCCGGCAAGAGCATGAGCGCCAAGGAAGAAATCGTGCAGATTGCGCTTTCCACCGAGGATGACATTCTCATTCTCGACCCGGAGTCGGAGTTCGGCTATCTGACCGAAGCCCTCGGCGGCGAGGTTATCCGCATTTCGGCCACGTCCGACACCCACATCAACGCGCTGGACATGGACCGCGCCTATGGTGACGAGCGCAATCCCATCGTCAGCAAGTCGGAGTTTGTGCTGTCGCTGTTCGAGCAGCTCATCGGTGACGGCATGGTGACGGCGAAAGAAAAGTCCATCCTCGGCCGCTGCACCGAGCAGGTGTACCTGCCCTACATTCGCAACGGCTATAAAGGCACACCGCCTACGCTGCAGGACTTTTACCGTCTGCTCCAGATGCAGCCCGAACCCGAAGCACAGGGGCTGGCGCTGTCATCTGAGTTGTTCATTACAGACACACTGAACACCTTTGCCCGGCATACCAATGTGGACACGCAGGCGCGGATTATTGCCTACGACATCCGCGAACTGGGTGAGCAGCTTATGCCGCTTGGGATGCTGGTGACGCTGGATGCCATTTATAACCGCGTCATTCAGAACTGGAAAAAGGGGCGCAGAACATGGATTTTCTGCGATGAGTTTTATATTTTGTTCCGCTATGAGTACAGCGCCAATTTCTTTTATAAGCTGTGGAAGCGCATCCGCAAGTACAACGGACTTGTGACCGGGCTGACGCAGAATGTGGACGAACTGCTGCGCTCCGACACCGCCCGCCTGATGCTGGCTAACTCAGAGTTTCTGGTAATGCTGAACCAGAGCGCCACCGACCGCGCGGAACTGGCGAAGCTGCTGAACATCTCGGATAACCAGCTTGGCTACGTCACCAATGTTCCCGCAGGCTGCGGGCTGATTCGCTGCGCGGGCAATATCGTGCCTTTTACAAATTCTTTTCCCCGACATACAAAGCTATATAAATTGATGTCGACTAACCCGTCCGAGAGGAAGGAGTAAAGCCATGCAATATAAAAATAAAGGACCGCCGAAGCGATCCTCAGGGGTGCTGCAAACTGGAATTTATATACGTTTTTGCAAATACACCATCCGATGCAGTTCTCTATGCATCCGATGAGCTTTTTTCGGTAGCGTTTCCTTTTAAGCCACCTTGGCCTTTCGCAGATACCCCCATGCTGCCAATCCAACGAGCAGAACGATCTTGATCGGTGCCGATGCCAGCAGTACATCGGCCTGAAAGAAGGCATGCCCGCCTGCATAGAGAAAATCAAAGCTAATCATTTTATACAGTAATGCGTTGGAAAGTCCAATGCCCCCTGCCGGAAGCAGGGTGGACAGCCATTCTCCAAAGGAGCCCGGCACGACCATATAAACAATCAGCGGTGCCACCACACTGATCAGCGCCACAGACAAAGCGGTCAGGTTGTTCTTGGCCCATACGGATGCCATCAGCACAAAGGCCACCTCCGCAAAGAAGATCAGGAAGTTTGCCACCAGCATGACCCACTCCATCTGGCCAACGGTATACGGCAGCAGGCTGGTCACAGAAAACAGCCATTGCACGGAAGTTTGGGTACTTTCCCAGCCAAATAGAGCATTCGTGACCATGATCCACACCACGCCGCAGAGCAGATACGCCACCCCTGTGATACTAAACGCCGCCGCTAGCTTTGCCGCTGCTAGCCGCAGACCGCCGTTTTTTGTGCACAATTGGATGTCCTGCGCCCCGGTCTGTGCATCCGATGCAAACACCGGGGCCGCAATCACCGCGCACAGCAGGGTGAGCAGCAAGCTCAACAGGGTCTGGTAATCCATTGCGTCTGGACTGACCCCAAATGAATAGGTGAACGGTTTTTGCACAACATCGAACTTTTTCTGTGCAATGGCCTGCGCCTGCTCATAGCCGGGCTTTCCGCTTTGTTCCAGCCAGATCACCGATTCCAGCCGTTTGGGGAGCTGGCTGTAAAAGTTCTGCATATCCTCTGCGGTCAGCCCCATCACGCCCGGTGCCATGCCGGTTTTCGGGTCGGCAAAGGCTTCCTTTGCGTTGTTCACAAGAGGCTGATACCGGGCAAGTTCTTTATAAAATACCTCGACCGGGATATCGTTGATGGAGCTTGCATCATACTGCCGGTACACCCGCTGATAGGCTTCCAGTGCTTCCTGCATGACATCCGGCGTGATGGTACCGGATACCTGCTGCTCCTGCCGTTTTCGAATTGCTTTCAGACCCGTGTAACACACTTCGTTTCCGCTGGCATCCAGTTCCGTCCAGCCGATAAAGGTCACCGGCAGATATGCCATAACCACGGCCAGCACCAGTGCAATGGCCAGCAGAATAGCTGTCATACGAGTTTTGCACACACGTTTCAATTCCAAACGATACAGGTTCATTTTGCTTCCTCCATTTCCTCCGGGAACAGCCACAGATACAGATCTTCCAGCCGGGGCTGTGCCGGGACGCTGTCCGGCAGCTGCGGTGCATCCGCCAGATACCGCAATGTTACCGTTCCGTCCGGCTCGTTGCGCAGGTTCACTACCCGCAGCCGGTATTCCCACCGGGAAAGCTGTTCCATCGGGATGTTCCCCTGCCAGACCTTGGCTTCGATCTGCTTTACCAGCCTTTCGGTGGTGTCCTGTGCAATGATTTTGCCAGCCTTCATCACGGCATTTTCAGCTGCAATGTATTCCACATCCGAAACGATATGCGTTGAAATAAGAACGATCCGCTCCTGCGCAAACTCCGACAGCAGATTGCGGAAGCGCACCCGTTCTCCGGGGTCCAGCCCTGCCGTAGGTTCATCTAAAATCAAAATTTCCGGGTCGTTGAGCAGTGCCTGTGCGATACCAACCCGGCGCTTCATACCGCCGGAAAGCTTCACGATCTTTTTGCGGCGCACCTCAGTCAGGCTTACCCGCTCCAGCAGTGCGTCGATCTGCCGGGCAGCCTCTGTGCGCGGCAGACCCTTGAGTGCCGCCATATATTCCAGATAGTCCTGCACCGTGAATTCCGGGTAAAACCCGAATTCCTGCGGCAGATACCCCAGCTTTTCCCGGTAGGCCGCACCAAGCGTCCCAATCTCCATCCCATCGCACAAAATCCGGCCACTGCTGGGCCGCAGAATGCCCGCCAGCATCCGCATTAAGGTTGTTTTGCCTGCACCATTCGCCCCCAGCAGTCCCCAAACACCCGGCGTGAGAGTGATGGACACATCATCCACCGCCGTTTTATCCCGGTATCGCTTTGTAATATTCTGAATTTTCAGTTCCATGACTTGTTCCTTTCAATCTTCTGCAATATATTCTGACCGGGCGGCAAGCCGGATGCACTGCAACACCATACAGAGCACCAGCACGCCCGCCGCCAGTGGCAGACCTTTCGGCAGTTCCGATAATTGCACGAACCGCAGCAAACACAGCTGCCCTGCAAACAGTGGTACAGCCCCGGTCATCATCCATTCCGGGCGCCCCCAGCGCAGCAGCAGAAGCAGCTCATTGTTTGCGGTCAGGAATGGCACGGTCAGCACCGCCAGCAGTCGCCCGATGCTCCATGGCACGGCTGCCCGCACATTGAGTACCAGCACTCCCAGCAGGATTGTTTCCCCCGTCAGCAGCAGCAAAAACCGCATCACCAGCGGACGACCGACTCCTGCATATGTGGCATGTTCCAGTTCAAGCATCTTATATTGACTTGCCCGGTATAAAAACGGCAGACCGAGCAGAGCTGTCAGCATGGCAAGTGTGCTCAGACCAAACAGTGCATTGCGTAATGTCCATGCCTTCTCCCACAGGGCAAGTTCCCGACCCACACTGTACAACGCCAGTGCCGCCATTGCTTCCAACGCCCAGACCTTCCAGCCCAGCAATTTGAACTGGCAGTGCAGCAAATCACGCCAATCACTCCGTTGTTTTACGACATGTTCCGCCCGGCAGCGGCGCAGCAGCGTTTCCGGGACAGCTGTGTCCGGCTCTGCCGCCAGTGCTCTGGACAGTTCTTTTTCAAAGGCTCGATTCATCTCCAGTCCTCCTTTTCCAATTGCATTTTCAAGGTTTTCAATGCGGCACGCAGGCGGGACTGCACCGTGCGCAGGGGCAGACCTGTGATCTGCGCGATCTCCCGCAATTTAAGCTGTTGTGCGAACCGCAGCAATACCAGTTCCCGCTGTTCCGGCTCCAGCTGGGCCGTCAGCGCTCGCAGGTTTGCTTTCTCCTCTGCCGCAGCAAAGCCGCTTTCCTGATAGGCGGGTTCGTCCGGCAAGTTCTCCAGCGATACCTCCGTCCGCTTCATCGTACGGTTCAGATCGATGCAAATGTTTTTTGCGATTTTGTACAGAAAGGGACGGAATGCCCCCTGAAATCCACCACAGGAATCCAGCCAGCGCACCGCTTTCAAAAAGGTTTCCTGTGCTGCATCCTGCGCCTGCTGCTCGTCCGCTGTATGCCAACGGCAATAGTTCAGAATTTGTGGATAGTACGCTGCAATCAGAGTGTCCAGCGCACCCGTATCTCCGCTCTGCGCTTTCCGCAGCAATAATTCTGTCTGGATACGGTTCACCCCCTTCCTGTCTATTAAAACATTCCACATCATCAAAATGATTTCTGTTTTTTCAAAAATTTCAAATAATTGCCTATGTTCTTACCAGTTCTTGCAGTCGGATGGCGACCTCAAGTCGGTGCAGGGTAACATCGGCCATGCGACTGCCGCCGTTTTAATGGATACCTACGCCCACACACAGGACAAGCCCCGGCTGGAGCTGACCGAGAAGATCGAGGCAAACTTCTATTCCCCAAATATGTCCCCGGCAGCACCCCAACCCCAGCAAAACGAAAAGCCGGCGGCAACAAAAATCTCCGGCAAGGAGATTCTTGAAGCCATCCGGCTGATGGACGCAGACGAACGCAGAGAGTTGACGAGAGCCTTGTTCGCCTAACTTTTCTTCCTTTTATGCAAAGGAAAGCAGGCAGTGCGCATCTTGCGCAGAAAGACTTGATATTCGGGAAATGTGCAACTGGTGTGCAGAAAGTATGCAGCCGCTTTCCTGCATAAAGAAAAAACGCAAAATCTTACGATTTTACGTTCAGAATTTGGTGCAGTAAAGCAATCCAAATCCGAACCATTTCTCTTTGATGCGACTTCTGCCGCTTCCTCAAATGTGATGGCCTGTGTATCGTTGATGATTACACCTATCTGTATTATACATCGTCTGTTTTTCCTTTGCAAACCGATTCCGAGAAAGGACACCCTATGATAAAATTTCACCGCATCCTGCTTTTAACCCTCGTCGCTGTTTTTCTTGCAAGTGCCGCAGGTATTGCCCGCTATGCCGCCGACTCCTGTACGCAAAGCCGAATGTATCGGCAGCTTGCCGCGCAGACAGAAAATTTCCCCGATGACACCGTGTCAACGGGGAATGATTTTTTGCCGCAGTATCAGGCGCTGTACGCGCAAAACAGCGACCTCGCCGGGTGGATACAGATTGACGGAACCAACATCAACTACCCGGTTATGCAGTCAAAGCATGACCCCGACTTTTACCTAAAGCACAACTTTGAAAAAGCCGACTCCCCGCACGGCTGCCCGTATGTGCAGGCAAACTGCGACCTGCAAACGCCATCCGACAACATCCTTGTGTATGGACACAACATGAAGGACGGCACTATGTTCTCGGATTTACTGCAATACAAGCGAGAATTCTTTTGGGAGCAGCACAGAATTATCCGATTTGATACCCTGACGGCGCAGGCAGAATATACCGTGATGGCGGTATTTCGGGGCGAAGCGGAGGATCTGTTTGCCTATTATCAATTTGCCGATGGCGAAACACCGCAGGAATTTGCCGCCTATGTGGACGCCTGTAAGAACGCCGCCCTGTACGAAACCGGCGTGACGGCTGCTTATGGGGACAAGCTGCTTACGCTGTCCACCTGCGACGATTCCGGCAAAAACAGCAGGATGGTCGTTGTGGCAAAGCGTATAACCGAACCGAGGTGAGAGTATGAGAACGCCAAAAGAAAACAAACAAAAGCCCCGCGACCGCACCCCCAAGAGTACGGTGGGAACAATACCGAAAGCAGCCCTAAAAGCGGCGTGGCTAAAAACAAAGGAACAGTCCCGCACCACCGCGCGGGAAAATGACACCGACCCCCGACAACAGGAACCGACAGACCTTGCAGGTTCGGCAGCGGAACAGTCGGCAGCTTTTGTGTGGCGTCAGGGGCGGAAATTGGCAGAAACCCAAGCCCGACAGCACCGCCAAGAGGAGTCTGCCGCCCGCGCCCACGCCGCCAATGAGCGCGGTGTCAGCCCCAAACAAGTCGAGTGCGGCACGCTGCCCGATGCGACGCAACGCCCGCACCGTGGGGCAGATTTGCCCCGCCAGCGGGCGAAAGAAAAAGCCGTCACCGCCAAAACCGCGCCGCGAGATATTCGCGGTGTGACCCAAAGTCAGCGCCAACCGCACACCGCCGCAAATGAAACTGTGCGGAGCATAACAACCCAAGCACAAATGCAGACCCGTACCCGTCAAGTGCAGCTTGCTATCCAGAAAGCCGCCAGCAGCACCTGCAAGACGGCTGTGGCGGTGCGCTCGGCAGTACGGCATTTTCTTGTCGGCCTGCACAGTCTTGTCGCGGCCATTGCTGCAGGGATTAGCGTGGCACTCAGTATTATTATTGTCATCAGCCTTGTGGCCTTTGTGTCCGGCTCGGCCTATGGCATCTTTTTTGCCGCCGATGCCCCCAACGCAACGTCCGTCACCGTGCGCGAAGCCGTAGAAACCCTGACGGCAGAATACCGCGACAGACTGGAAGAAATCTCCGATACCGTACAGCACGACCGCCAAGACATTACCGCCAACGATGATGTATACTACATCCGCTGGCAGGATGTCCTGGCGGTCTTTTCTTCGTATGTGGCGGGCAGCGAACAAGGCGCACCCGTTGCGGCACTGACGGAAGAACAGGTGGACAAGCTGCGGGAAATTATGTGGGCAATGAACGCAGTGGACTACGCTACCCGTGCGGAAACCGCCGTTATAGAAACGACGGACAAGAACGGAAAATCGACCACAACAGAGATAACCGAAACCGTCCTCGTAATCGAACTGACCCACAAAACACCCGACGAGATGGCGGCAGATTACCACTTTACCATCCGACAGAATACCTATCTGCAACTGTTGCAAGACCCGCAGTACGAGGAACTATGGGCGGAACTGCTCGGCGGCTTTGAGCAGGGCGGGGGAGAAGTCATGTCTCCTGATGGCACACGCATCCCGACAGGCACCCTGCAATGGCCGCTGCCTGTCGCGGGTACGATTACTTCTCAATTTGGTCACCGCGTGGACCCCATCACCGGCGAGGTCAGCTCCCACACCGGCACCGACATTGCCTGCGCCGAGGGTACGCCGATTCTTGCTGCGGCAAATGGTACAGTTACCGTTGCCAACGGTCTTGACAGCTGGGGCGGCAGTTACGGCTACTACATTCAAATCGACCACGGCGGCGGGCTGGAAACACTGTATGCCCACTGTTCGTCCATCTGCGTCACCACCGGTCAGCAGGTGCAGGCGGGAGAGGTTATCGGATATGTCGGGCATACCGGGAGGGTGACGGGTAACCATCTGCATCTGGAGGTGAGAATTGACGGCAATCGTGCGGATGTATTGCGCTACTTCACATTATAAAAAATCTCAGGCTGAATGATTTGCTCTATAGCTTTCTTGCGTAGAAAGCGCATACCCCTGCCTCGTCACGGTTTTCAAATCATCCGGGCCTAAATCCAGTTTTTTCCGCAGCTTTGCGATATGCACATCGACCGTCCGCGTTTGAATCGGCACTGTGATATTCCATGCAGATGCCAGCAGAAAGTTTCGGGAGCAGATGTACCCGGAGTGGTCGAGCAGTGTAATGAATAGTTGATATTCTGTGGTCGTCAGGTGAATGCGGCAGCCTTGCCTTTGAACGGAGAAATCGCTTTCATCGATGGACAGATTTTTATAGTACTTCATCTGGAACACCTATCATGTCATAATCGTCAATAAGAGCCTGTCCGATTGCCCATGCGAGAAAGAATGCTGCGCATACCAGAAAAATCGGAATCCACATTGCGTTGTAGCTTTCTCCGTTGGCGTTATAGCCTTGGTTTTGCCAGAGCGCTGCAGCATGGAATAGAGGATAGAATCCCAGCCACTCGATACCATTTTTCATTCCGGAAAGGCTCAGCAGCGCGGGCAGGCAATAGGCAACTGCACTGATAAAGAGCGCGGTCAGCAAATTCCCCAATTTCTGTCCAAGCCATAAGGTGATCCGGCTCATGCAGAGGCAGGCCGCGAAACGACAGATTAACCAGAAAATCAGCAAATCCGACAGAGTTATAAACTTGGGTACAGCCTGCAAGTCGGAGATACTCATCGCAGGTCCCAGCAAAGAGGGAAGGCCATAGTCACGCAGCACCTGCCACAGGTGAGGCAGAACGGTTCCGAACGATATAACCGCTGCCACGGCGGTACTTTGCCGCAGCTTTGCCTTTACAGTGTATTTGCGGCCCAATGGTGTGCAGGTCAGAATCTCATCCATGCCGCCTTTGCGTTCCATTGCAAATAAGCCGCTGAAACACAGCGCACACAGCAGCCCCGCCAGAAGTGTATCCTGTACATCGCCGGTGCCGGTAAAGCCGAACAGCTTTTTATATCCGGTTTCATAGACAAGCCATGCACCGGGATTCTCTTTCAGATAGTAATTGATGTTGGACTGCACTACACGCTGATAGACAGAATATTTCTGCTGCAGTGAATTGTAGGCCAGCAGCGCATCACTGCTCAATTCACCGCTGTTGACGCGCTTCTGGGTCTCCAGCATGGGAATAAATTCGTTGCGCTGATCTTTCAGCCAGTCGCGGCTTTCTTCGCTCCACGGGCCGGAAATGTGCTTCATATAATAGGCATAGTAAATTTCGTCCGCGTCTATGTAGCTCTCCGCCGTCACGCCCTGATAGATGCCAAACGCCAGAAACGCTGCCAAGAATACTGCGGCCCCATTCATCAACAATAACTTCCTGCCCTCTTCATGGGTAACAGAGGTCGCACGCGTTTTGCGGGAAAACGTAAGTGCAAAGCTGTGCTTGGCAGCCGGCAGCAGCTGTGCCTTGGCAAATACCGTACAGAATGCTGCAAATAGCGCACCACCCAAAACGGCTGCCGTCAACCATTCGACCAGCGGCAGGCTGACAGGATTACCAAACCAGAAAAGATTCCGATAGTTTCCCAGCAGCTCATTGGTCTGCAGCAGGCTCACCATATTCGCATATTTTACAACGTTCCAATGACTTGTGGCAGGAATTGCAGCACGAATACCGTACATTGCCAAGGGCAGCGCCAACGCGCCAATCCAACCGGCCGCAGCACGTTTGGCGATAAGGGCAGCCAGCATGACCCACAGCCCCATCACAAACGCACCGGCCCACTTAGCAAGTAAAAACCGAAAAAGATACTGGCCAACGGTAATCTGCATGGTACAGCGCATCAAAGCCGGAACGCTTTGAATCGTGCGGTTCATGGGGCCAAGGCTGAACGATGCCGAACAGTATGCGAGATTGACCCCATACAGCACCGTAAGAACGACCAATAAGCTGGCAGCAAATGCCGCCAGCTTTGCAATGGCCGTCTTTAACCGTCCACCGGGCAAGCTGCGAATCAGGCTCAACAAACCGCTGTCGCGCTCTTGGCGTACAAGAATCAGCGCAAGCAGCAGCATAGCCGCCAACAGGATAAGATCCGTGAATGCATAGCTGATGGCCGTGTACAAACCCTTTTGCGGGTAATACTCTATAGGCGTATCTGCCAGCCCGGCATAAACCTGCGCGGTCAGTTCTATGTTTTTTAAATCGTACCCGGTACGGTCATTTTGAAAAATGGAGATGCCGGACAGTTGGGTGGCCTTGGTTTGAACCCCCTCCAAGAAGTCGTTGTAAGCAGCCACGGTGTCATACTCGCTTTGCAGCTGGCTGAACAGGCGGTACTCTGTGTTCAAGTTATCCGTAAACAGAGTATAGGTCTTATCCGTGTACTCTTGTTCATAGGCATCGAACATGGCGGCATTGTCCTGCCGATACTGAGTGAGCCCATAGCCGCCGTAAGCCAGTTCCCGATAATACTGCCCGATTTTTACAAGGCTTTCTATCTCAGTGTATTTATTGTGAAGATAGGCTCCCTTTTCTTCCATGGTTTTATCGGAAAGCTCGGCGCCTACTGCGCGATAGGCTGATGCAGGAGGCTGCTTGGCTGTGGGGCGAGTACCCATCCACAGCAGTAGGAGATTGGAGGCCGCCAGTATAGCCAACAGAGCCGGGAACACTCTGCCGCCCCAAACTTTGCGGAGTTCAGCAAAAAACAGGCTCATTTACCGTCTCCCTCACCGAACACATTCAGGTAGACATCCTCAAGACCCTGGTCGGGTGCGTATTTTTCAATCAACTCCGGCACGGGCGCGGCGTCCACGATTTTGCCCGCGCGCAGCAGAATGACCTTGGTTGCCACCGTTTCCACGTCCGAAACAACGTGCGTTGCCACAAGGATGATTCGATCCTTTGCCATATCTGCCAGCAATTCACGCAGGCGAACACGCTCTTTCGGGTCAAGGCCCGCTGTTGGTTCATCCAAAATCAGCAACTTCGGATCCCCAAGCAGGGCGGATGCCAACAGCAGGCGTTGCTTCATGCCGCCGGAATAAGCAGAAAGACGCTTGTCCAACTCGGCGGTCAAATTTACGGCGGCTGCTACGCGATCTACCTCGGCTGCAACAGCTTTTCGAGGAATTTCTTTCAGGGCAGCCATGTAGGCAAGGAACCGGCGGCCGGTGTAGCTATCATACAGTCCTTGCTGCTGCGGCATATAACCAAGAATGCGGCGGAAGGCGATACCCATTGCAGGCTTGCCGCACCAGAGGACCTCGCCAGAGTCAGGAGCAAGTGTGCCTGTGATAATG